>OIYV01000132.1_pt1 | contig 50389 bp, 67 predicted proteins | sample 1588251 | NCBI WGS metagenome assembly OIYV01 (sample SAMN03283282) | human gut metagenome | biome: human-associated habitat; material: feces | host: Homo sapiens | place: Peru | collected 2012
GATTGCCCGTACTTTCGGGATATGGTCGAGCGCGGTGAAATTCCGGCAGATTACATCGGCCGCCGTACAGTCATGGTACATAGCCCAGAGAATGGGACGGTGCTTTTGACCGAGGGCTATCACTTCACTGTGGGCGATGAAGAAGGGAGGCAATACGTGTGAGTGAATCTTGGACGCCTGAAGAACTGGCTGCCGCCAGTGCCGATATGAAAGCTGAAGGCCACATGAGCTATGAGGAGTTCTGCGCCGCTCCGGTGCTGAGGTTGGAGTACCGTGGCCGCGATAGTTTTGATCGCCCCGTTTACGAGTGCGACGGTAGACTTTATGTCGATGTCGACCCGCGCTGGAGTAAGCCGGCAAAAATCTGTACAAAGCAGGGCAACACCTTTGACGGGGAGCCATGCGACCCAATTCCGGATAACACCATCATTCAATTCGTGCCCGAGCGAAATACATGGCCTTTCTGATAAACAAAAAATCCCCCTCCTTCGGGCCAATACCCGAAAAAGGGGGATTTGTTTTCCTATTGCGTGGCGATCTCGGCAAGCGTGGCCGCCAGCATCGGCTCGGAATATGGGAGCTTTCCCGATTTGATACAGTTAAAGCACACCCACCGCCCGTTTACACGGGCCATTTTACTCGTGCTGGGTACGTCGTGGCCGCACACTGTGCAGCGGAGACAACGGCGTTCCTGATCGTACAGCAACGCGGCAAAAAGATACTCTTTGATCATCGCATTCAATCAGTCCCAGATACCGGCGCGGTCGAGCATGACCAGCAGCCGGATCGCATCCTCGCCAAGATCAATCACCGTTTCCTCGCCGTTACCGGCTTTGCCCCGCACAATGCCCTTCGCGATGAGCTTATCCAACGTTGCGCGGAACTCCTGATCTTTTACATCCTTCAGCTTTTCGTAACGCATCTCAGCATCCTCCTTTCCTTCCGAATTTTCCACCGCGCAGGAGTTTTCGCCATAGAGCCACATGCGGGCCTCGGCCTCTCTGCGCCGCGTAAGCCCCGGCAGCTCCTTGCCTCCCGCGTGGTTCCAAGCACGGAAAATGCTTACAACCTCCGCATCCGAGAACTTCGCGCCCTTCGCGAACTTGGTGATCTGGTATTCCGGGTGGCTCATCCATCCGGCGCCGACGTTGTAGCTGAAGCTCACCAGCGCGTCAAACTGCTGCTGCGTGTAGGTGCCGAAGCGATTCACCGCCGCCTCAGCGTTTGCAAGCTCCTTTTTCAGGAGCCGTTCGGCCTCCGCCTCGGTGATCCCGTTGGGATAATCGCCCTTATTGCACCGGCAGCCGTAGCCCACCGAATACTGCGCATAATCCCAGACGGGGTACTTGAGGAAGCCCTCCATGCGCTTAATGAAATCAACGCACGCTTGGCTCGTTTTCATCCTGTCAGCCTCCCTTGATTTTTGCCACAAACTCCGATACTGCCGAGCTTCCGCCCATAAACAGCAGCGCCGTGAGCACCATGCCAATCGTATCTCTCGTGGGCGCAAGCCCCACCGCATAGATCAGATCGAGCCTGTAGTTGAGGCAGAGAACGGCCGCCAGCAGTGCGGCAGCTGCCATAGTGATGTACTTGGCGTACTTGAGCTTTGCCCACGCAGGTTTGAGCCGATCGATGATATACCACATCAGCAGGCTCATGATTACGATGATTTCCAAAAGATTCATAGTTTGTTCCTTTCCGGCTTTCGCCTTATCATATTAGCATACAGCCGCCCGCCGCATCTTCCGGCGATAGCGGCAGCGCTTCCACCATCTTCAGCAGCGCGTCGGCGTCGCCGTTGCCGCCGAGGCCGTTGTGATACAGATCGTGCCAGTGGTGCAGGCTGCGCCGATCCTCCAGCGTGGCGTATCCCTGCGCGATCAGCTCCTTCGCCCGCTCTTGGATTACATACAGCATCAGGTAGCGCAGTGCCTTTGTGATGCAATCGCTCTTATCCTCTGCCGCGTCCTTGCGGGCGTCGCGGTGCTTGCAGCGGTAGAGGATGTACGTGCCGAGTGCCGATGCCCCCGCGCCCAGCACCGTACCGCCGGCAGCGATCAGCGCAATCAAAATCTCAGTTTTTATAGCAATCCCTCCTCTAAATCTCCTGCCAGACTGCTTCGGCATAGTCCTTTTCGATAGAACAGCGCAGGAAAGTCAGCGAGTTTTGTATGTCGGTTGGATCAGCCATATCTAAATATGTAATCAATACGCTGCTAGCTGCACGCGAAACAACGCCTTGGTAATAAATGGGGCCGATGGTGGATTGCAGGCATAACTCCACATTTCCGCCCTTGGGTACCGCGCTGTTGATTGCCGCAAGCAGCGCTGCGTAATTCGCCGTGCCGGAGGTGTTTGTAAGGGAGATCGCTGTCCCGTTTTGGGTTGCACCGGTGATCGTCCCAACCCCATCATCGAAAGCAAGGAAAATCACGATATGCGGCGGTTTCGCAGCGATCAGATCATACAGATCATCTCCAATCGATTCCAGCGCAGCTCCTACGTCGGTCCGCGCCATCCCTGCCGCATTGGAATATTGGCACGCGATTTCTTCCGCATAGTAGGCGGGCTTCGCTTTCCACCCCGGCACGCCATCCGCGCCGACGGTAAGAAGTTTACCATTGTCATCATCCGTGCGCCGCGGCAAAAGGTAGTTCACCCCATATATCTGAAGCAGATTTTCTTCTACCGAAAGATATAGCTGTTCCGTCGGCACTGCACCCGGCGCGGAAATTGCAAAGATGGTAAGATACGGAAATTCATCGGAAAACTCACCGAGCAACGCATAGCGGGCAGTTCCCCCGGGCACATCCACGATCATCACATGATCGGTTTCCGCATTCCCCTCGCTACTGATCTGATACCGTCCCGCCGCTACGCGATACTCCGCCGTGCTGCCCTCTTTGGCCATCGCGGCCCAAGCCTGCACCGATGCCGCGCCGCTTCCCGCGTAGTCAGCGCTTGCGTCGGGGCGTGATATGGAACGCCACGGGATTTGTTTCAGCGAATTACCGGCAACGACCAGCACATTTTCCTGCCCCGTGCCTTTTGATAGCGCCTCGACTTCGGTAATTTTTTTCGGCATACGCATTCACCCTCTTTTAGAAGATAGCCGCAACATAATAGCTGCCGCTGGCATCGTCCAAGCGTGCCGCTGCATCATTACTCAGGCCAGCCCACGAAACCGTATTGCCGTTGATTTCCGCATTGAGCACGTTGAGATGCACGGCCTGTCCCGACTGGGTAATCGACATGCCGACATTGTAGCTGCCGAGCATGATGATGCCGAAAGCTGCATCCCAGTCACTGGTGCCGATGCCGTTAATTGCAAGCATTTTGGGCACTCGGTCAAAGGTTACGGATCGCTTGCCGGAGCCGCCGCTGCCGACATAGGTTTTAAGCTTTGCAGACGGCATCCATGCGGGAACTTTGCCCTCGAGAAAAGTAAGCACATCACCCGGCGTGGCGTTTGCGGAGACTTGTGTGAGCCCCTGCGCCGTCAGAGCGACAAGCAGTCCATAGGGGGTCCACGTGCTTTTTCCCGTGCCCCCGCGAGCGATTCCGAGCGTGCCGTTTGTGATATCTGTCGCCGGATGCCGGTGACTGGATGCGGCGGCGCCGATTTTTGCAGCGGTGACCTTGTGCGGGTTTTCCCGATTGCCGAGATGCGCGATCAAACTGGAAACTGCTTTCTTGATCTTGCCGAAAGCAACCGCAAGTTTTTCTCCGGACGTAAGGGATTGCAGCGCAGCGGATTCCGTGTACGTCGGCGTCTGGTCGTTGGTATTCACATTCGGCACATTTCCAAGGCCAACCTGCTCTTTCGTTACCGTGTGCGGATTGTTTACGTTGCCGACGTGCGCTTCAAAGGCCGCCTTTGTGGCATACGCAAGCGACTCGTTGATGATAGCAGAGATGTTTTCCGCGTTGCCGACGAAGATGGAAAAATCCAACTGCGTTTCGAGAATCGTTGCATCACTCGCCGCAATATAATCAGCAGTGTCTTCCGGCTCCGTGCCATAAGCATAGAGCACTTCGGCGTCTTCGTCATCCTGATCCTGCGCAAAAATACCGACCTCCTTCAGGCGGAAGCCGGCAGCAATATCAGAATTGTTGAAACTTGTTTTCAGCGTAGCGTTGTTGCTGTTGACGCTGATCTGCGTAATCGTGATCGTCTTCAGGGGATTTGCCAGATCGGTGGCGGTTCCGGCATTTTGCGGATCGCCGTTTCCGATTTTTACGCTGGTAAATACGATCTTATCGCCGGACATAGCCCGCAGGAGCACATTGAGTCCCGCATTTGTTAGCTGTAAAGTCATAATATATCCTCCAGTTTCCTAAGCAGTAAGTACGTTGCCGCTTTCGTCCAGCAGCACGGCACCGTTTTCATCTGTCAGCGCCACAGAAATATCGGCGGGTTCGCACAGCACCGTGCCCGTCTTTGCCATTTTTATTGCGATCCCCACATAAAAGGGCTGAGAATGGGATAGCAGCACGGAGAGGTGTTCCAGCACAGCACTGCAGCGCTTGACGGCATTCAGCACGGCCATAAACGCGGCATACTGCGTGATGATCGCGTCGTTGTTCTCGGTTGCAATGCGAAAATGGTACGGTTGCCCGCCATACTCAAACCACTCTTCCACCTTGCCGCCGCCGAAGTAATCCGCAACAGCGGTTTCGATCGCGGATTTCGTCCCGAGATGCTTGTGGATGTACCAGCTTGCTTTGGTCGCTGCGCGTTTTTCTTCAAGCGACGCATCCGGCCGCCACCAGCCAATTTTGTAGTCGACCGCAAGCGCATCTACCGCTGCTTCATCCAGTTCGTCGATACGGCCGTAAATAATTGCATGAGACGGTTGCCGAAACAGCGATGCAAGTTCATCCGCAACGGCTGAGGCAAGCGCGTGTGCGTTGGGATCGGCACGCAGCGGTGCCGGCAGGGTTCGCATTAGATTTTCCGTTGTGATACCGTTAATCATCCTCGTAGCCTCCGTTGACGACCGTGGTGCTGCTGAAGGACGCAATCTGAGGCCTCACATAATCGCTGCCGTCGCTCAGGACGGTATAGGTCGGCGCTCTGACGGTCACACGTTTTACTCCCGCCGCCATCAGCAGAGAGATCAGCATCGACGGATTGATATCACGACCCAGCTTAGAGCACTGCCACTGCTTGTACTGCTTTACCGCCGCATTGACGGCGGTTTCGATCTCGCTTGCCGATTTTTCGGAGCTGCGGGCAAGATAGTAAGTAAAGTCGATGGTGCACGTTCTGAGCTTCGGATCCTGCACACTGACCTGATCTGTGAGCGGCCGCACCTTATCATCGTTGCAGGCGGCAAGAATCCGATCCTTTATGGATGTACCGGCGATCGTACCGTCTTCCATCAGCGCATAGATCTCCACAAGTCCGGCGCCGTCGCGCTGAAACCGGACATCGAGATTCGCGGCGGACGCAAGGTCTCCGTCCGACTTTACCGTGATTTCCAGCAGAGTGCCGTCATAGGTAAATGTGTAATCCGTGTCAGCTTCTGCAAGCGTGCTGCTTCCGGCAACAGATACGGTCAGCGTGTCGGTGTCGAGGTTGCTGCCGCCGACAAAGGCATGTCCCGCATAAACGGTTACGGTCTTCAGGTACGCGCGTCGCGGCCGGACTACCTTGACATCGGCGATCTCGGTCGATACGGACTTTGCCCAATACTCATAGGCGCCGACCGGCCCTGCGGTAGAATAGGCGTCCATGGACGCGCGAAGGATCTCATAGAACTCTGCGTCTGTTGCCGCGTCCGCGCCACCGCCTGAGGCGGTAGTGTTCGCGCATTTTGAGTAGTACGGAAACAGATCGACAATCGTGTTGATTTGTCCCACGACAAAGCCGTTGCCTGCCGTTCCCGCCTCCATGCAGTAGACCGTCACATCGGCACTCGTAGCGCCGATCGGAATGTAAACGTCCTCCGTTGTCGCCCAGAACAGGCTGCGGCTTGCGTCCGTGACGCGCGTACCGGCAGGGATCAGGATCGCGGACGGCTGTGCTTCCGAAATGGAGAAGCGAACCGTGCAGCTTGCTTTCTGTGCTGCAGGGCGTTTTTGTGCCCAAACAAGCTCGGCAAGCGCGTCAAGATTGCTACCTGTCGCGCGGCTTGGGATGTTCTGATTTGCCGCAATGTTGATAGCGGCGTAGGTCTGCACGATCACATCCGCAATCCAAAGGATAAACAGCCGCTCGGGGCTTGCTGGGCGGACGGTTACCCCGCACATTTTTTCATAGGACGCGGTAAGCCGTTCGATAATTTCAGTCGCGTCGGCACTGACAAATTGATAATTACTGGGCATTGATCTCCACCTCCACCGTTGGAATAAGCTGAGCGCCGCTCTGCCGGAACGTGATACCTCTCACGGTTGCCCGAGGTTCATAGGTTTCGATCGTTTCGCGGATCTCGGCCATGTACAGAACACGAGCGGCGGCAGCGGGTCTGTCGAGGATTTCGGCATCCATGCCAAAATCACGATCCAGCGGAACGGTTCCCTTGAACGTCGTCAACAGGATCGCAATGTTTTGGAGCACGGAGGCCACCGTGTCCGTTTCGTTCAGACGCAGCGGGTACGCGCCTGCGGTAACTTGATAAGTCACAATCTCACCTCCGCTGGTACTCGATCAGAGTTACCGAGATCTGCGCCGTGTCAAGATTGCCGTATGGGTCAAAGGTTTTGACTTTGACCGTATGGGACTGCACGAGCCAGCGGTATTTCCCGTAGCTGTGGTCACCGAGAACCAGCGGCACGGGTGTCCCGCTGCGCTCATAGTCCCATAGTTTTATGCACTCTTCCATAGCATTCGTTCCGAGCGCCGAGGACACGGTCAGGTCGAACGAAATGCCGTCCTCGCTCACGCCGGTAAATTCCGTCAGCGGCTCGTACATGTGGCGCTTGTGTACAGAGATGTTTGCCTTGCCCTTCCAGGTGAAATTGCTCACCGTGCGCACGGTTTCCGTAGATACTTCAAAAATCACTTTGCCGATGCACCCGACGATCATTCGATCACCCCCGCCACAAAGCCGTCCGCATTAAAGACCGGCAGATACAGGCAAAGTACGACCGCATTGACCGAAGGGAGCCATGCTTCTGCGTGCTTTAGGACGCTGAGCCAGCCGGAGGTCATTCCGGATTCCGGATACAGCACACGCACCTTGTGCGCGGCAGCGTCGACATCCGTTACAATGCCGATCCGCACGATACCGTTCATGATGCTGTTCCCACCTTTCGCAAGTCGATTTGCGTCGTATAGCCCGATGCACTGACGCTGTGCTTTGCTGTTTTGATCATGTATTTTCCGTCCCAGCAGCCCCAGCCGTCCAGCAGTACGGTCGTTCCGGCGCACAGTGTCGGGTCGCCGGGCAGCGTGAAGGATGCAGTAAGCTCATACTTATTCTGCATTTTCAGGCGCTTTTGTGCTAAAGCCTCCGCCTCCGCAATGGAATCCACCTTTGCCGTGATCTCCAATTGCTGATTGCTGCTCTTTCCCGCCGCATAGTCCTCGATATACGCCGTTGCGGAAATCAGCCTGCCGGACGGCAGTGTATAGCTCACGCGGCAGGAAGAATACTGCTTGTCCGCCTTTCCGGATTTCAGCTTATATTTTTCATAGCTTCCGTCGCCGTGCCGAATGGTAATTCCCGCTGCCTTATTCTCGTAGATCTCCTGATCGAACAGTACCAGCATATTGTTGGTCACTTTCAGTGCAAGCCCCGCATTGTGGCAGAGCATTGACAGAAATGCAATGTCGCTCATTTGATATTGCTCCACGCGAGAATAATAGGGGTCTGCCGCGGCTTCGAGCAAGCAGGCCATACCGTTACGGTCGGCGATCTCGCTCACGATGCCGGAAAGATGATACGCTTCCCACGCCTGTGTTTTTTTCGTTTGGCGCACGGACGCAGTAAAGGGCAGTGCCGTCGCCTTGATGGATATCGTCGCCGGAGGTCCCTGCGGCTCGGCGCTATCAAGCTCAAACTGCCCGCAGTCGAGGATGCTTGCCGTTCCGTCGCCGTTCCAGTTTTCGCACAGGATCACCGCGCGGATCAGCATGCCGGTTCCGATCGTCTTGCTTTCGTTCGGTGCCGAGGCAGCCGGAAGCCCACTGCCGGAACGCAAATACGCCGCATAGACGTAGGCGTTCTTGCCGCCGAAGGAGATCTTCGCCCAACCGTCCGAGGTCGAGATAACCGATACCGCAGCGCCGTACACCAGCACGCCGATTACCGCGAAGCCCATTCCCGGACCCGAGCGCACGTTTAAGCCGATTTTTGCCGTAACGGTGCAGACGCCCGCTGCGCCTGCGTTCGTGTCGCCAGCGTCGAAATTTCGCTGTTGCAACGAGCCTTCCGAGGCAATCCCGATCGCGCGGCCGATCCAGTCCTTCAGCCAAACATTTGTTGCGTCGGCAAATTTGATTTGGAGATCGTCTGCCGTGTCCTCCTCATTGTCGGTGTAGGCAAGAGAAATCAGGTATTCCCTCAGGCTGTAGGAGATGTCCACACCATCAAAAAAGAGCTGCACAACGGCGCGGCGGCTGACGTCGTTGCTCATCCGGCCACCTTCTTCCATGGCGGCGCTTTCGCCGCCGCCGTCTGCCGCTGCGCGGTTTCCGGTATGTACAGGGTGATACCTGCGGGGAAAATATAGTAATCTGCGTACTGCTGATTTGCCATGATCAGATCAGCCATAGAAAACGCGTCTCCGCACTGCGTGTGGGCGATGCTGTCCCACATATCCCCTTGCTTGGTCGTGTAGGTAATCATACATACGCCCCCCGTCGTGCATCCTCTCTTTCTTCCTCAAGCAGCTCTCGTAGCTGCTCTTTCAGCGTCTCGTCGTGTGCGGTCAATACCTCTTGGAGCTGTGTTGGATCAGCCGCAGCAGATATCTGGTAGACGGGGCTGAAATTGAGCGTCGTGCCGCCCGATGCGCGGGCAGGTGCCGCGCCCTCCGGTGCCGAAAGGTATGCCGCACCCTCCATTGCCTGATAATCGCGCATCATGCTGCGTGTTTCCGCCGCAGTGTATACGCGTTCGCCGCCGTAGAAATACCTAAGCTCCGGCCCGTACTCGCCGACCAAGTGATAGCCGGGAGCGGCGCTGCGTGTACCTACGGAGAAACCGGATTCGGTAGGCGACCGGTAAGCGTGAATGGCCGATGTGGGGAGGCCGAGCGCATTTGCCGCCGCTTCGCCAATGCGGGCGTATGCCCGCTGCACAAGCGGGAGCATATCATTCGCGCCGTCGATAAAGCCTTGGATCGTATCCTTTCCGGCGGTGACCGCTTCATCTGTTTTATCCATCGTAGCAATGGCAGCGGCGATTTCATCCTCCGCCTCTTTCATTGCAGCGGAATACCCTGTCTTCAGATCTCCGAGACTTTCAGAGGTCGTACGGATCGCTTTCTGGTTGGACTGCCATGCAGTGACAAGAGCTTGCAATTTTGACGGGTCACCCGATTGTGCAGCTTCGGCCATGCCTGCGATCATATTCACGCTGTCGGCCGAGCCGTCACCGAACGAGGCGACCATTTCGGAAAGTCCCTCGATCTGACCGGCGTACCGTAAAATAAGCTGAATGTTGGAGTTGTAGTTCTCCCAATACTGCTTCTGCTTTTCAAGGTTTTCGATCACCTTGTCGACGCTGGTGGCGCTGACCTCGGCGACTTCATCCCAGAGCTGATACTGTCCGTTGATTGATTCATACGCTGCTTCGTAGGATGCGGTATAAAGCTCGTTTAACTCCGAAATTTTGTCGGAATATAAATCAAGTACACCCTCTACTTCGCCGCTGGCCACAGCAGCCGATTCCTTGAAATAATCCCCGACAGCCTTGCTCAGCACATCGGCTTCTGATTCAAGGGCACTTAACGCTTCTTCGGCTTCGGCGCGCTTTCCTTCAAGCTTTTCATATTCAGACTCTGCGGCTCTGACGCGACGTCCGTACGCTCCGGAAGTAAGCGTTTCGCCGGTGAATGCGTTCTGGTAGTGTACCTTGGTTTTTCTGCCGCCCCCGGATATGAGCTTATACCATTGCTGGTCCAATGCATCTACGGCCGCTTTGGCTGCCTCTGCCTCCTTGGTTGCTGTTTCGAGGTCCGACTGCGCTTTCGGAATATCTTCATACGTGATTTTCCCCAAGTTTTTGTAGTCTGCTTCCAGTTTTTCCTTCTCATAGTCCGCTTTGGCAGATGCAGCAATATTCTCCGGCGATATATTCATAATACCGGTAAGCCGATCATAAGTAAGCCCAAGCTGCGGCATACGGTCATTGATCAAATCAATGAGCATAAGGATTTCTTCCTTAGCTTCGTAGCTTTGATGCTCGGCCTTTGTCAGCTCGTTCAACCGTTCGATCAATCTGGCAGTTTCTTGGTACTCTGTATCAAGGGCTTCCGAGGCATCGGCACGTGCAGAAGCCTGAGACCGCAAGCTTTCCATAAGCTCGTCATGAGCCTTCAGGTACTCTTCTTGTGTCTGCTTGGAGTCTTCAAAAGCTTGGTTTGCCTCATCTATGCGTTCTTTCAAGATCACGGCGGAAGCGGATGTTTCTCCTTCCGCTTCGCAAACTTCATCATACTCGTTCCGCAACTCTTCGAGAGCGCGTTTCTGTTCCAGACTTGCGGCCGTGAGTTTCTCCTGCTTTTCTTTCGTGTCATCCAGCGATGCAACCAGTGCAATCAGTCCGGTGCACAGACTAAGCACAGCAGCGCCGAGCAGCAGATACGGGTTGGTAGCGATAACCGCATTCAGCGCCATCACCGCGACCTTAGCCGCAACGACGATGGCTACAAAGGCGGCCACTGCCGTAAGCAGCGCCGTGATTGCCTTCACGATCTGCGGATGTGCCTGAACAAAGGAAGTCAGAGAGCCGAACAGATTGCCGAGTGCCTGATACAGTTTGTTCATCATCGGCAGGAATACGTCGCCGATCGCGATCTTCAGGTTGTTCCCCTCATTCTGCATCATGGTCAGCCGCGCCTGTGTCGTGCTGTACATGACGTTTGCCTTTTCTCCGAGCGCTGTGTTTTCCTCCCACGCCGCATTGGCCTGTGCAATCGTGCCGGATAGGAGATCGCCCGCTTGCGCAAGGCTGAGGATCGCCTTGACCTGCCGGACATTATTGATGCCCAGTTCGTCCAGCAGCACGATCGCACTGCGCCCGTTGCGCTCCACATCGGTAAGCCCTTGGACAAACTCGTTCATCGCGCCGACTGCATCCTGCCCCCATGCAACACGGAACTCTTCCGCGCTCATTCCGGCGATCGAAGCGATTTCTTCCAGCTTTTCGCCGGTTTCCGTCGCCTTGTACAGCGTGGAGATAAGCTGTGACATCGCGGTAGAGCCTGCGGCCGACTCAATGCCAAGTGAGCCTACGGCGGCCGAGACGGCAAGAATGTCACGCTCGCTGAAACCGGCAATAGATGCAGATGCCGCCATACCGAGCGACATCTCTACTACCTTTGACGCCGTTGTGGCGGTGGCGTCACCGAGAGAGGCGACGACCGAGCCGAGGCGTTCGTAGTCGGTGATGCCGGTAATATTGGCAAACTGCGCAAGCATCGTCGCGGCGCTGTCGGCAGTCAGATCCGTTGTAGTTCCGAGTTCGGCCATGACAAGCGTAAATTCCTCGACAAGCTCCTGCGCGATACCCAACTGACCGGCAGTTTCGGCGATCGTTCCAAGCTCCGTAGTTGTGATCGGGATCTCGGTAGACATATCCTTGAATGCCTGACCGAGATCGGCAAGATATTCGTCCGTGCCTCCGACTGTTCGGCGAACGCCCGCCATGGAATACTCAAATTCCGTGGAGGCGCTGACGCAGTCCATAAAGTCGCGGTAAGCGCTCTGCAGCAGCTTTGTCAACCCCAGCGCGGTGATCGCATTGTCAAGGGTGGATATCCCCTGCCCGAAGCTCTCGGCGCCGTCTCCGGCATCCTCGAATTTCGCCTTTACCCCTTCCAGCTCTTTTTTCAGACGCTCCGTCTCTTTTTTCAGGTCGTCGGTATTGACTCCGGCGTCATCCAGCTTTTGACGGTAGGCCTCGAGCTTCTCAATCTGTGCCTGAAGCGCCTGTGAGGTCTTCTCGATCTGTGCCTGTTTGTCAAGCAGCTTGTTCGCCAGATCTGAGGAGCGGTTCCCCGTCTCGTCGATCTCGTTTTGAATGTTATCGTACTGCTGCTGCAAAAGCGCCAGCCGTCCGCGCGTGTTTTCTACCGCCTGCTGCTGCTTCTGGAAGCCGCCGACATCCCCGATCGCGGATGATACCTGCGCGTACTCCTTGCGGTACTGTGTGAGAGCGGTCTGTGCATTGCGGAACGCGCCCGCGTAGCCTCCTCCGAGCTGCGCGTTCAGCAAGAATGTCATGTCATATTGTTTGCCTATTTTTCGCACCTCCCGCAGCGGTTATTTCTGATTACGTTCCTCGAAAAGCCGGTTGCTGTCGGAGATCCATTGCCGCAGCTCCGACAGCCGCATATCCCGCCAGAACGGGACCGGCGTGTAGGTGTTCTGCGCCATGACAAGAAATTGCTGGCGCAGCCACCTGCCGCCATCGCCAACCAGCATCCCGAGGCTTACAAAAAACGCTTTGCGGCGTTTGTGATCTTCGTGTAATCCGCGAGCGGCATTTTGCGGAAGATGTCGCTGCCGACCTTATCGGTGCAGGCGCGGGCGCAGATGCGGATCAGGTACTGCGAGTCGATCGATCGTACAAGGACGGGGTGATTCAGCGCCGTCAGTTCGGCCTCCACGTCCAGAGAGTCCCCGCCCGTCAGGTCGCCGAAGGCGAAGGTCATCTCCGTGTAGGTCTTGCCGTCGTAGGAGATCGGGCGGCTGAATTTGTGGACGTAGGCGCTGCCGGCGTCCTTGGTGTTCCCGTCCTGCGGATCGCCGAGGACGCTTGCGATATTGCTCCCGACGATATTCGTGATGATTTCATTGGTGCTGTCGTTTCTTGCTTTTTCCATGGTGACGGTTCTCCTTTCGGTTATAAAGAACTCCCCGCGGATCGCTCCGCGAGGAGTTTGGTGAATGAATTACATGCCGAGGGCGGCGCGTACGGCAGCCATGTGGTCGGTGCCGTTGATGATGCAGATGCCGTTGAACGGGTCGATCTCGATGATCTTCTCCCCGTCCTTGTATGCCGCCCAGTAGCGGACGGCATACTGACCGGATGCGGTGCTGGCGGTCGCGGTCTCGATCGTCGCGCCGGAGAGCGACTTCGGAACAACGACGAATATGTGCTTTTCGGCCTGTACGCCGATCGTTCCTGCGACCGGATCCTCTACCTGATTGGCGATACGCAGATCAATGTTGTGCCGGCGCATTTCCGCAAGCTGCAGCGCCTTGCCCGTCTGCGTGACGAAATCCATCTCCAGCGTCATGGCTTCGATCTGGCCCATCAGGACAGCCTCAATTTTACCGGCAATACCCGCGCCGCTGACATCCTGCGTCAGGCACTTGATGTCGGGCAGCTTGATTTTTGCGATGCCGATCAGATCGGTCTTATCCTCGTAGACGCGGTACTGGAGGGTGCTTTCGGGATAGTTCATAGTCGTGCCTCCTTAGGTGAGCGCAGACGCCGCGTAGCCGGCGTCGTACTTGATGATAAATTCGATGTCCTGCGCGGGCGTCGCAGACGCGTAGTAGATGCGCGCCTTGACAATGCCCTGCAGCAGGTCTTCGACGGGATTATCCTCCGCGCGGGCTTCGGCGCGTGCGCCGTAGAGATAGCCCGCACCGACAAGGCCGTTGAGCCAGATGTTGACGCCATCGATGATGCTGTCGACGTAGCGGCGCGTGATGGGCGCGTCGAGCTGTACCCAGAACGTACGGATCAGCGTGTTCGCAATGTACGCCGCAACTCGCGCGTTTGCGATGAAGATCTTTTCTGTGGCAGTTTCCTCGGGATATGCCGTCGTATAGTTGCCCCATGCGACCAGCCGTCCGCAGAACGGCATACCGGTAACGATGCCCTTCGCATTGAGCTTGTTCGCATCCGTCACGCTCTGCAAATAGGCGCTTCCGTCCGAGAGGACAAATTCGTCGCAGAGCACGTCCTTGTTGGACGGGCTTTCGTACGGACAGCCCTCATTGCTGCGGTCGGTCCGGCTGAGGATGCCCGCAATATGCGTAGAAAGGTGGTAGAGCTTTCCGTCCTTTCTGCACATCGGCCAACAGGCGACGCCGAGCTCGTCCGCAATGGCTTCCTTTGCCGAGATCGCCGCCGCAGGCGTAGCGCCGGAAAGGTCGATCAGGGCAATGGCGCGGAACATTCCGTTGATGCCGCTTGCCTTTTCCTCCATGGCAGCGGCAACGGCGGTGTCCGAGGAATAGCCGGGTGCGCAGATGATGTCGGGGACGCAGTCCGCCGACGCCATGCACAGTTCGATCTTTTCCAGGCCGCCCGCGACCGTCGCGGCCGTCACCTTCGTCACGTCGACCTTGCTGTAGGCGACGTTGAGCTGAGAGACCTCCTTGCAGGCGCCACCGTCCAGCACCGTAAGAATGAGGTTCTTTCCCTCGGCGTCATAGTGCAGCGTGTAGTCCGTGTCGACGACGTATGCGCTGCCCGTGCCGCCCGCGCTCTTGACAACGACGGTCTGTGCCATTGCCTCAAACGGCAGCTTGATCTGCTTGGCCGTAACGTCCGTGTCGGCAGCCTGCACGGCAGCCTTATCCTTGGACGTATCGAGCACGCAGCAGAAGATGACGGGGCTGCACTGATACAACGTAAACTGTGCGTATGCGAACTCGCACAGCGGGTACTTTTCCCAGTCGTCCGAGTAGCCGAAGCGTTCCGTGAACTCCTCAAGGCTCTCGCACTTGACAGGGATGCCGACCGACGCAGGCTTCGCGGCGGCATGGATGGGCGCGACACCGATGGCAAAGGGAATGCCGCTCGTCGCGGCGATCGGTGCGCTGGTTGCCTGCTGACCGGCAACATAGATTCCGTGCTTCATAGGGTTTATTCCTCCTTTGTACGGGAACGCATTGCGGCATACTTCGTATACAGCAGCGTCCCCGGCGTTTTGATTGCTTTCCTTGCGTCGGCCAGATCCCGCCCCGCGACGATCAGATGCCGAAGCTCAGGGAACCGTGCGCTTTCGTCGGTCATGGCTTTCAGCACCGTGTCGCGATTTTCGGGATAGATCGTCCCACGCTGCACGATGCCGCGAACGGTGGGACCGAGATATACGCAGAAGTCAGTCGACGCGTCCTGCCTCTGCGGTTTTGCTTTCTTTACGGCCAATTTGGCACCTCCATTTCGACTGCCGGAAGTCTCCATACCGACACCATTTCTCCGACGTAGTACGGCGCGGTATCTTCGGGGTAGATCAGAGTCTCCACCCCGGCTTCTCTGTCCGGCGCATACCGGCTTTCGATCGCGTGTTGCCGCAGCAATGCGATCCGCACCCGCTCCATCAGCTCCAACAGCAGCATCCCGCCCTCCTGCTCGTCGTCACAGTAAACGCAGAAGATCGTGCGCACGGTCACGGTCGATGCCGTCCGTTTGTCGCCCGGCTTCTGCTGATCCTTGCCCGTGACGATCTGATGCAGGATGTAGGGCGCTTTCTTCGTCGCGGATTTCGAATCGGGCAGGCGCATTTTGTAAACGTCCGGCGCTCTCGGCACCGGTGTGCCGTCATCGTCGCGCTGACAGCGCACAGGAAAACGGCAATCCTCCACAATGCCTATCGTGAAGCGCTGCAAGCTGTTCAAAAAGTCTGTGCGATCCATGATTTACCCTCCGTACCCGTTGAGGATCCGGAGGATTTCATGATCGAGCCGTTCCTCAAACTTCTGCATTGCTCCTTCGGCAAGCCGCTGGGCGACCTCCTCGTTTCCTACCATCTGCGGCACTGAGGAGCCCATAAGCTCCTTGATTTCGTCTCTGCCGCTGGACGTTTCGCCGCCCGTGCGCTCAAAGATGCCTGTGTGCCCCGATGCAAAGTGCGCGACGAACGCATTTGCAAACTTTGTCGGTGCGGTGGAAACAAGCTGATGCCCCGCAGCGGCGACGCCGGGGTGCACCTTGCGCCAGTTGCCGTTGAGGATCGCGTTGACCGTTCGCTGCTTGTCGAAGGTCGGAGCAGACGGGCTGCTGCCGTCGTAACGGAACAGCGGGATTTTCTGTCCAGAAAAATACACCTGCGCCTGTACGCCGCTGCCGTAGGAATATGTGACCTTGATGTTCTCCTCCGCCCGCAAAGCGGATGCAGAGATCGCGTAGCGCTTGCGGATCTCGCGTCCGGCGTTTGTGCGCAAATGCGCCGTCGCACGGGTCATTGCGCTTTTTACGGCGCGTTCCGCCCCTCCCGGAATACCGGCAAGCAAACGCTCGGCCTCGCTGAGTTTTTCCTTCCCTACCTCCGAAAATGTGACCCTCATTCGTCGATCGCCTCCAGCTCCACACGGAGCATTCCCAGCTCGCAGACAGAAGCGGCAACGTAGAACTCATCAAAGTATGCGCCGCCGCTTTTGCTGCTGATGCGTATGCGTGTGCCCTTCTCCGGCTGCTTGCCTCCGAGGTCTTCAATGCGGCAGTGCAGCACGGCGGTCACAAGGTACAGCCCCTGTGCATGGTCGGACTCTCTCCGTCCGCTGCGCTCCTTCTCCTTCAGACCAGAAAGGACGATCGGAATATCCGGAAACGTATCTCCGTCATAGATCACGGTGCGCAGCTCCGCAAACTCCGCCGCATTGAGGAAAACGCTTGCGTTGTCCTGCGCCACCATATCCTTAAAGCCGCTCATGCGCTCAAACGACCGGATCGAGCACACCGACGTCGGGCTGGGATTCGACCGCAAGCGCCGCACGCTGCGCCTCGGAGATCGCAAGGGCGATCTCTGCCTTTGAGCGCATCTTCCTGACGTTCAGCCCGAAGTCCGCCGCCAGCGCTCTCAGCTCGTCCATTTTCATGGCAAGCAGATCCGCCTCGCTCAGGAGCGCCGTTTCCTCGCCCTCTGCGGCGATTTCGCCGTCGACGGTGTCGACGCCCCGCTCGGTCGCGCTTGTATCGCTGCTGCCTGTTGCAACACCCGCTGCGCTGCTCTGCTCGGCAAGCTCGGCGACGCCCAGCGCGATCAAGCGGCTTGCCTCTGCCTCGGGAACGTCGCAGCAGCTCCCGCGCTCAATGGGGATCGGGTGTACGGCGCCGTCCGGATGATAGCCGTAGGTGCCGCAAATGATCTTGATGCTGACCATACCGGATGCTCCTTTCTGCCGCTTATACCACGTTGGCGGCGTAGATATACGGGCAGTAGTTGTGCGGAGCGGCCAGGGGACGTGCGCCGAGGCGGAGTTTGCGGGTGTCGGCGTCCTGGTTCAGAGAGAACTTGGGCACGCGGATCTTCGCATAGGATTCGAAGTCCGTCGCGCCGTAATCAATCTGCGTGATCTGACCGTACATCAGGTGGCCGCAGGCGGGCGCGGTGACCATGGCGGCGGTGGCGGGGAAATACCGCTGTTCCGTGCCGCTGTCGTCGACATAGGTTTCGTCGACGGAGATCAGGTTCAGCTTGAAGCCGCCGAAGTTCAGCGTGCCCATGTAGACCACGCCGTCGTAGCGGCTCAGTTCCTGTTCGACCGTTCCGATGATGATGCCGCTGTTGCGGTCGAGGAGCTTCTGCACCTTCTCCATGCCGAGAATGGCGTCGGCAACATCGGAGCCGACTACCAGATCGACAGCACGCAGGCCGCGCTTGGAGAGCTTGCGGCACATCGTCTTAACGTCGCCGAAGAAATCGCCGCCCGTGGCGTCCCACTTCGCGGCGACGGTGTAAGTATGGTCGCTGGCGTCGTCGTAGAACTTTACGAACAGCTTCTCGCCCTCGGTCTTGTCGTCGACGTAGGTCTGCATGGTGCAGGCGTTGTTGATCATGGTCTGTGCGCACATCCATTCCTCACGGCGGACGATTCGGCGATCCATATCCGTCAGGTCGTCGAGCTGGAGCCGCGCCGCGCGCTGTGCGGGCGTGCTGGCGGCATAGATCGCCTCGCCGAAGCCGCGCTTGCGCAGGTCGTCGAGCGTCAGCAGACGGGACGGCGCGATAAATGCAGGCTGGTATTCGTGGATCGCGTAGCCGCGGCGTTCCATGGGAATATCGCCCGCGCGTGCGGAGACGAATGCGGCCATCTTGCGGTCACCCTTGCGGTATTCGGTCAGTACCTTATCAGATGCAAAGATGTCCCCCGCGCCGGTGGGGAAATAGCGATCCTTGAAAAACGTCTGCTGCGGCACGATCTCTTCCGCGATCGCCATCAGCACATAGGTATCAAAAAAATTCAGTTCGGGCATTGTTTTACCTCCTTAGAGCGCAGCGGCGGCAGCCTTGAAGACGATGCCGCGCATACGCAGATTGTCCTTGTCACCGTCCGTGATACTGTAGCCGGAGGCGACGCTCACCTTGTCAGGGTCGAAGCAGCCGGCAGTGTAGACCGCCGTCTTTTCGTCGGCGGCAGTGCCGACCTCCACGTCGTCGCACAGGATGCAGTCGGGGGTGAGCGTTTCGTTGTTTGCCGCAGTGGTGCCGAGAACGACGAGCTTGCCGTCTCCGGCCGTTCCGGAGGACTTGGCAAGGATCGTGCCGCGCGTGAGCGTTGCGGCGGCGGTCAGCTTGCGGATCGTGCCGCCGCGTACCTCGGCAGCGGGCTTGATGTCGGTGATAAGCCCGTCAAGGCTCATTTCGCCGATTTTCTTACTCAGTTCCGTCATAGATTATTCCTCCTTTTTCTTCCCAAGCAGGTCCGCGACCACGCTTTTGGCAGTGTGCATACGGGCTTCGGGGCTGTTATCGTCCTTTTCTTCCCGCGCAGGGGCTGCGGGGACCTTTGCCGCGCCGGATGCCGATGCGTCGGCCTTCAGGTCGGCAAGAAACCTGTTGCCCTGCTTTACAGAGGCCTTCGCGGCCTCCATCAGCAGCTCGGCGGCGGTAGAGGGCTTATCGCCATATTTGGCCTGCTGCACGGCGGTCGGATCGAGCAGCGCGGAAATCTCGTCGATATCCCGCATACGGTCGCGCTCCGCTCGGATCGCGGCATTCACCGCGTCGGTGTGATCGACGGAGGCGCGGACCGCAGCCTCCGCCTGGGCGATCTCGTCCGGGTATGTTGCCCGGAGCTCTTCTAAAGTCATAGGACTTCCTCCTTTGTTGCCGGTGACCTCCGGCTGATTTGTATTTGCCTCAACCGAGGCAGGGACCTCGGGTGTGACCGTTGGAATGGAGTCCGGGGCGAACATCCCCGGTACAAGGTGGATCTGCTTACCACGCACAAACAAGCTGCGCCCGTCTGCGCTGGCAGCAATGTTGGTCGGCTCAGCGTCCTCGATCAATTCATCAGCAAAGCCTTTTTCGATGGCTTCTTTGCCTGTCATATAGGTCGTGTCGGCCATCATGTGCATGATGATCGCGTCGGACAGGCCTGTTTTTCGCTTGTAGATTTCCACCTGCATTTTATCCCATGCATCCTGCTGTTCGGCTTGCTCGCGCAGCTCGTCGGCGTTGTAGCAGCCCCAGAGGTGCACCCAGCATTTATGGATCATGATCAGGCTCGAGGGATTTACCCGCACGGTGTCGCAGGCGCACATGATGAGGCTGCCGCCGCTCATTGCCACGCCGTCGACGATGCAGGTAAGCTTTGCGCCTTTTCGCGCAAGCTCCCGCAGGCGGTTGTGGATCATGTTGGACACTCCGGCGTCGCCGCCGTAGCTGTTCATGCGGATGGTGATGCTCTTACAGTCGGAGATCTGCTTCAGATCTTCCAGAAACTCCGACAGCAGGATAAACTGTCCCTCGATCGGCTCGCCCCACCAGTCCGTGGGCTGCTGCTCGTAAATGTCGCCGTACATCGTGATCTCGGCGGAAGTGTCGTTCACCGCCGCCATCGTGTAGACGCTTTTCTTGATTGCTGTCTTGGTGCTCATTTCAATTCTCCTCGCTTCCTTGATCAATTTTTTCCGCGCCATCGGCAAGCGTGGCCACGCAGCCGCCTCCGGCGTCGCGCAGCAGCTCGTTCTCCCGCTTGAGCTGCTCCACATTGGCCTCCCAGTCGCCGCCGCCCATTTCGCGTGTGACCTGATCGTGCGACTTAATCGCGTGATCCGTGAGCAATACGGAGGCTTTTGCTTCCTTCAGCGGATCAAGCTGGCCTTGGATCGGGCCGATCCACTTTGCTCTGCACCATGCCTCGCGGATCAGCGGATCGCTGAAAAAGCCGGGTGCGTTGATACGCCCCAGCGCTACCGCCTCCGAAAGAAACAGCTCATATACCGGCTGACAGAAATCGTCGGCAAACCATCGGCGGCGCATTTTGAACGCTTCCCATGCCTCCAGCAGTGCGCCGCGGCTGGCGGAATAGCTGGAATTAAATTCCTTTACCAGCACATCGTAGGGCAGTTCCAGCGCCGAGCCGACCAGCCGACACAGGGTTTTCACGAATGACTCAAAGCCCGATGTTGGAATGTTGGGATTGCCGAACTGCACCTTTTCGCCAGGTGCCAGATGCGTCACCGTGCCCGGCCCCATTTCGTATTCGTTCCCGTCGTTCGAGATGTTTGCGGCGGACGCGCCAAGCCCGCCGTCCTGCATGGACGCACCGGCGATATCGCCTGCGCCGACCTCGTTAAAAGGCGTCTCGGACGGATCTGTCGCAGTTTCGATCCACGCCGTGAAAAAGGATTGCACCAGCGCGGCCATCAGCTCCGACTCCGTGTATCTGCGCAGCTGCAGGAGCGGTTCGATCACCGGCGACAGATACGGGACACCGCGATACTGATCCGGTCGCTCAGCGTCCATGATGTGCAGAATGTTCGGCAGTCCCGTGCGCTCGCCGTATGCGGCAACGCGCGTCCACTCCTGCTTCTCTGCCGAGAGCTGTCCGGGGTAAATGCTGCTGATGTAATACGCGGCGACGCGGCCGCTCTCGTCCACCTCCACGCCGTCATAAATTTTGTGCCCCGCGCCCGGATGCCCTTCCGGCACGCGCCCCTCCGTAACCCCGCCGAGCACAGCGCCGCCGCAGAAGGGCGCGGGCGTGGAAACACGGTCGGCCTCAATGATGTGCAGCCGCAGGCCGTACGGGTTCAGCGGCGTTGCGGATCCGTGCTTAATCAGCACAAATACATCGCCGGACAGCAGCCACGATTTCATCACAAGCTGCTGCAAGCTCTCAAAGGTGTTCAGCCCCAGTGCGTCGCAATTCTGCTTCTTCGCCCACAGGGAAAATTCAGCCTCCGTATTGTGCTGCCAGTCCTTCACCGCGTCGGGCGTCATGCCGAGCATATCGCAGTCGACCGTAGAACGAAGCGCCAACCCCGTGCCGATCACCTTCGTGCGGTTCGTGTTGATCGCAGACGTAGCCACCGGCGACGCCATGTAAAGCATCCGCGCCCGCTGCCGCAGGATGCTGTTGTTGCGGTTGATATCTTCGCTGGGTGCGCCGCTGGCCGGAATAAAGCCTCGCAATGCGCGGCGGGTTACGCTCGCGCCTGCCTCGCTGTAGCCCTTGGCCTGTGGGGCACGCTGTGTATTTTTGTCGTCCTTCATGTCTGTCTCCCGCCTCCAATCACCAGTCGCGCGGGATCACGCCCACGGCCTTACGGCGCGTTTTCCCGTTCAGCTCGGCCGTCAGCGCATCGATCTCGCTTTCCGCCGACTTGATCTCCTTCGACAGTGCGGGGAGATCAAACCGCGTCAGCTCTCTGTCGTCGATCGTATAGGATTTCACGCCGCCGTCGACCAGCGCCGTGTAGGCAGCATAGAGTTTTTCGAGCGCTTTTTCCCGAAAAGCAAGACGCCGCTCCAATGTGGTTTTGCTCGCCATGATTGCACCTACCAGTCGTCATAGAATTTTGCTGTTTTCTGCTTGCCGCTCCTCTTCGCAGGATGCGGCGCAGGGGCTGTTGCAACACCCGTAGCCGCATTTTTCCCGCCTGCCGCCTTTAGCTGCCTGTCGATCTCGTCCAAGTTCTTAGGGAGCGCCTTAAACGCCGCCAGCGCATAGTTGCGGCAGTCGAGCGCTTCGTTGCGTTCGTGTCCGGGGATCTTTTTCCAGATCCACGGCTGCTTCCTGTTGGGATCGTATATCTTCGTCTCGGACAGCAGGCCGTTGAAGTAGGCCTCACCGTAATCGTCCCGCTTTGGGAAGTGGCAATATTTCGGCCCCGGACGCTGCACCTTCAGGTTATCCATGATGATCTCCTTGCCGGAGTCGACGCCGAGCTGATACTGCCAGCACATCCCGACCGCGACCTGCCGGACGATGATCTTCTGTTTCTTCGGCGGGGCGGTAAACGGCTTGTCCGCACCCGATAGACCCTTGATGCAAAACACCTTCTTCGCCGTCCGTGCCTGACATTGCCGCCGAACGTCCTGCGTAAAGTGACCGCCCTCGTCTACGAATGACATCGACACGCGCAACCCGACGCCGTTTTCAAATCGCAGCACGCGGTCAAATACCAGCGCGTCAAGCGCCTGCCATGTTTCTTCATCGTCCGGCCGTCCCATGACAAGCCCTTTTTCAACGCCCCATGTCTCGCCGAATTTTCCGTGACCTACGATCTCGTATTCCATGCGGTCATCCTGCGTGTCGATACCGGCCGTCAGCACTAATATGCCGTCGGGCAGCTCCGCCGCATACTCCTCGCGCCGCGCAAGCAGGCTGTCCGGATCCTCCAAGTCGCCGCGATCCTCCCACGCCTCGCCGAAGCAGGTATTGAAAACCACCTGCATCTTTCGGCTGTTGCCGATGGCGTTCAGGTACTTGATGATGATAGATTTCCATGACGCCCATTGCGAAACAAAGGCATTCAGCCAAAAGGAGCGGCAGCCCAGCTCGTACGCGCCGGGGTTGTCAGCCTCCCACCGCGCCGGGGCGCGTTTCATTTCCAGCTCGGACGATACGCCGCCGCAGCCCGAGCAGACGTAATAGTACCGCTCGACCTTATAGGTCGTCTCTCCCGCGACGGGTATCTTTTCATACTCGAAGCGGATATCCGCCCATCGGATCTCGTGATACTCTCCGCAGTGCGGACAGCGCGATTTCCAGCGCTCCATCGTTCCGATCGCGTATGCCGCTTCGATCGCGCTGGCGTTGTGAATGGTCGGCGTCGATACCTCAACGGCCTTTGCGTTGTAAAAAGTGGTTTGTCTGGCCATTGCCAGATCCCACGGATTACCTTCATTGCCTGCGGACAGCGCCCAGCGGTCGCGCTCGTCGCCGAACACATAGCGGATCGGCTTGGACGCCAGCGCGTGTGCCTCGGTCGAGCCGCACATGGTCAGGATGCCGCCCGGGTATGCCTTCTGCAAGATCGTGTTCTCGCTGTCTCTGCTTTTGGGGTCGCTGACCTTTGCCTTGAGCGTGGGACAGTCGCGTATCATCGGCGCGATACGCAGCTTTGAATAATCCTTTGCGTCGATCGTGGTAGGGTGGATGAAGAGGATCGAGCCGGGGTCTTCGTCGATGATATAGCCGATCGAATTGTTGATAAACTCCGACTTACCTACCTGCGATGCCGCGACAAGCACGATATGCCGCACCTTCGGGTCGGTAAAGGCGTCCATCGGCTCACGCAGATACGGCGTGCGCTCATTGCGCCACAGACCCGGTTCTGCGGCCGTCTCCGGCGACAGACGCCGCTTGCGTTCTGCCCACTGTGAAACGGTAAGGTCGTCGGGCGGCAGCATTCCGGCCAGCGCTTTTTTCATTGCGCGGTTCAGGCGCCGCGCTGCTTTGCGGCGCTCTATCCGCTGCTGCTCGTCGGCGTCAAGAAGCTGCTCATTCTTCGTCATGCCCTGCGCTCCACCCCCGCCTCTCATTTGCCCGCTCGGCATATTTTTCCGGGTCGTAGTGGTAGTTGGCCAGCTCCCGCATTACGGTATGTATTTCCTTTCGGATGATCTCGGCGGCCTCGGCGGGCGTATTTACCGCCGCAACGTCGACGGACAGGCGGCCGGGCAGAGCCAAAAAGGCAGCGCGCACCGTGTAGATCAAGTCCGTGGTGAACGCTTCTACGTCTTCTGCACGGTGCAGCTTACCCTTCAGCTCGTCTGCCTCCATCTTTGCGATTGCGGCCTTTGACGTCTTCAACGATACCTCAGCAGCGCGTTTTGCCTTTTCTATCTTTTCTTCGTCTTTACTCATCTGCGGCTTTGAAAGAAAATTGATATATCGCTGAACAGCATCGCCGAGCTGAAAATACCCGCGCCGTACCGGCACGATCGTCCCGTCCTGCGCCATCTGCTGGACGCGCCTTGCCGTAATGCCGAGGATCGCCGCCAGTTCGGTCGTCGTAACCTCGGCGTCGGCATTGATTTTCGAATGTTCAGCCATATAGCAAGCTCCTTTCACTGTTATTGACGCTTCGCGACGCGCCGAAAACGCCCGCTGCATTTTCGCAGCACATTGAACGCGTCCGCTGCATTTTCGCAGCACCGCGCCGCAGAGCTGCACCGCAGCGCGGCACTCACATAGCGGCTTTGAGGGCTCACCGGAATTGCACCGGAGCACCCGCGTCGCGCGGGCGTGACCCTTACCCTCTTGTGATCATATAAAAGGAGAGCAAAACGCACGGTATGCCTCACCCGTGCGTTTCAGAAAGTATCGCGCAAACATGAGTTTGCGACGCCGTATCGAAATGAACCGAAATCCAATCCGGAAGCGCCGCTCCCTGCGCTGCTCGACGCTGACTGTGCCGTCGCGTGCCGCTCTCTGCGCCGGTTGCCTTTGCTTCCGGTGTGGATTTCCTTCCTGTGTATAGTGCTGATCTTGCCGTTGATTTAGGTATCGGCCTCGGGGTTGATTTTGATACCGATTTGATGCTGTTTTTGATGTCATTTTGGTGCTGTTTTTGATACCGTTTTTGATACCAATTGCAGCAGCATCGTAACGAAACCTGTCAAAATTCACCCCATTAACTGAGCGCATTTTGGGGTCGTCGCACCCGCAAGGGTCCTCCACGCCCTGTCACAGTACCTTTTTCTGTGCAAGGATCTCATCGTCCATAGCGGTCTCTGCGCATCAGTGTCTGCCATCCGGCAAAGCGATCTCGTGTAACGACATCCGGCGTACACTGTTTCTCGCATCCCTTCTTGCAGCGCATACAGATGCAGATGCATTTCCCTTGTTGGAAGTCGATATAAACTTTGATCTTCTCTTTTTCTACCATAATACCGACCTCCGATCGGATTTAGACTCGAGATAGTATTTCAGCGCGGCTGTACGTTGTGCCACGCGCCATCATGTTAATGAACTCTTCCTTCGAGAAATCGGATAAGCGGAATACTTCCTCAGGTTTCATGCCGAGCTGCTTGCCGATTTCCTTTGTTGATTTGCCCTCAGCCAGCAGCTTCTTAACGATTGCCTTCATGGGTTCAAGCAGGTGCGTACCACGCGCACGGTTATGGGTTATCGTGCCATACATATCTTCTGCTGCGTCTGAGTGCGCGACGATTACAACAGGCACTTTACCTCCGAGCTTCGTATGCAGCGGTTCACGCCCCGCGACAGTCCAACGATGAAAGCCATCAATGATAGTAAAATCAGGCCGGACGACAATAGGCAATGTCCATCCATTGGTCTCAATGGAGCGAATGAGAAGGTCGAGGTTTTCTTCTGATACCTTGTTGGGGTTATAGTCATTGGGCTTGAGCTTATCGCGGTCTACCCATTGCAGCGATCCCAGCGGGGCAAAGATATCAATATCAGCCATGCGTTTCACCCCCTTCCACGCGGAACTTCTTGGCGTATTCAGCGTAGGCGCCGTAGACGTTCTGATATACAGCGCGAAGGGTCCGCAGTTTGGGATCTCCCGCAACAAGTGCATCGTGCATTTGCTTATAGTCGCGTGGACGGGCAATGCCGTCAACCTTTGTGAAGCATCGGCGGTACTGCTTCGCCACATTGCGCGTGGTTGCGTTGGTAAAATGGCGGCCAAATTCCTCGAAGAGCATTTTTCGAACCAGCTCTTTATAATCTCGAGTGTCATTCGCCTCATTTTTTCGTCGGGTGCGGGAGCTGCGCTTATACCATTCGGTGTCCCAATAGAGAAGCGTTAAGTACGCGTTCGGCTCGCGCAGTTCTATCCGGCGCCAGAGATCCGGATCTGTTTCAGCAACGTGTTTCAGGCCACGCAGAGAATCGCAGGCAAAGAAATTCGAAATACGCAGTGAGTGCCGGTTCTCGCCCGCTTGATAGATCCACAAATAGGCTTCGGGAATATCCAGATGGTTATCGCGAATATACATCCATACATCATTATCGCTCCAATCGTAGATCGGATAGATGGTATTCGTGCCGGTAATACCCTGCAAGCCAAGGTTGAGCGTGCTCATGTATTGAAGCCGTTGTACCGATTCTGCTGCACGAACGCCGGTAAGCATGATGCCGTCCTTCGTGATGCGCGGAAGAAAGCTCTGATAATTCATGCTGCCCGCTTCGATTATGTACGGGCTGGACGTGATGGCAAAGGTGGGCGGTTTGCGCACCCACACATTCTCTTTGCCAGGCTCCCATGTGATCCAGCTCTCATCATTGGTGAGCTGATTGAAGCAGGATACCTGTTTCAGGGGCAGGCAATACCAGTTGAATTTGGCTCCGGCCATGAGGAACTTCTTTCGCCAGAATTTCATTGCGGCTATGGAGCAATCATAGATTGCTTCCTCGTCGACGAAAAGGCATGTGAGCTGTCGGGCGTCAATTTCTCCGCGCTGGATCAGCTTATAGACAACATCCGCCATGCAGATGGAATCTTTACCGCCAGACAGGCTCAGGTATACCCTGACGCCGTTGGAGAACACATTGCGCACCCGTAGACGTGCAGCTTCCACACAGCTCATAGAGCCTCTTGCGCGTTTTACAGCCATACCTTTTCACCGCATTTCGGGCAGACAACATATTTCCCGACAGGCTGCGCTTCTTCAGTGTTTGCGGCGCCGGCATCAGGAGCTGGCTCCGGCTGCGCGGCACGCTCGACTTCTGCCTTGCGGTACGTCTCAGCGGCATCGGCGATTTCCTCCTTTTTGTCCTCGGTGATCAGGCCGTAGGAAGACATCATCTCGTCGATCTCTGCTTCATTCGCAACCAGCGAGCGCAATAATTCATCGTCAAAGCCGGGCACATCCAGATCGTCGCCCAGTTCTGCGATAAATTCATCAAAGGCTTTCATGTCGTCAACGCCCAAATCAAAGATTCGGTTGTCGGCCAACATGAGCTTCTTTTTCTCGTTTTCGGTCAGTCCTTCGACCACATAGCAGTCCGCCTCGGTGCGCCCCATGGAGAGCAGCGTTTCATACAGGCCATTACCGGCGAGCATGACGTTGTTCTCGTCAATGACGATGGGGCGGATCTGGCCGAACATCTCAACCGAGCGTCGGAACTCAATAAGCTGCTTGTCCGTGTGCATACGCACATTTCTCTCCGGACGTTTCAGCTCGGAGAGCAGCTTTGTGACCGTTCTCATGTGCGCACCGCCTTTCGCTTCTCAGCGCAGTGCCAGACCAGCGCGGCAAGGATGCCAGCGCCGACGAAGTAGATGCGCACCGACGCCATCAGCGTCCACATTCCCATCACACCGAGCGGAATCAGAATGTGCCACGTCAGAACCAAGCCGAGATTGATGCACAGGCCGAACCGCCGCCCGAATGCGATATAAATGCTGTACATAGCACTCGACAGCGTAGATGTCCCGATTAGGGTAATCAGCACAGCTTTGAGCAAGCTCAGCGCTGGGGTAAATTGCGCCCACGCCAGCAGAAAAGTGATTGCCATATAGATGCCGAAGAACAGACCGCCCAGCGCAAAAGCACGCTGCGCATTCACTCTTCGCACACCCTCGGCGTTTTTCTCGTTATAGTCCAAGATGCGGAAGAAGTACGGATAAGTGAATGGGCCGGGCAACAGCAGGATCGCTTTCCAGATACCGGCTTTCATATTCTCCGGCTCAAGGCCGAGGCCTATCACATTCAGGTGTCCGCGAGAATGGATCAGCGCCGTGACCGTAACCACGACCGCCAACGCATAAACCGCGAGCCAGCCGAAGCCGTCCGTCAGAACGTTGCGGATCATACCAAAGCGGAGCAGGATAACGAGGAAAAAGATTGCGATAGCATATGCAATCCATGTTCCTCCGGATGTACCCAGCGCGGTATCAGAAAAAACGAACTGCATCCCGTTCATGGATAGCCACGACTGGAAGATGCACATGATACCGCAAGCCCACATCATAGGCTTGGAGCAGAACACTTTCCGCACCTTCGGGATTTTCAGGGCAACCAGCCCAAACAAGACGCAGGCGAAGGAGTTACCGAGCACCCAGATCAAGGACGGGATAATCCCGTAGGTTTGCGTCATGACCACACCGTTCATTAGTGAGCCAATGCCCGCCCACGTTGCACAAATGCTCAGTGCGTAGTATAGCTGGGGGTTGTTTTTGAATTTCTTTTTGATAGCGAAAAACATATCGCTTCCTCCTTTGTGTTTGTACCTGCCGCTTGCATCGACGGCGAACCGATACCAGCTCAGGCTTCCCTTGTGCAAAGGAGCAACACAAGGGCAAAACCTCCTTCCCCCAAAAAATGGCGACCCTCCGCAAAGAGGGTCGTCGGCTATGTAGGATTTTTACGATTATAACCATATCACGCTTTAGGGGCGACATCAAGCGTCACGGGGCGTCACGGCGCGTCAGAGGGTTGCAACTTTCCGAGTTGGCGGTAGCACGCCGACTTAACGCCGTCCTCCGTATTCATGCCGCCGATCGTAGAGGCTACTTCTTTCCAAGTCATACAGTGGAGGTACCTTAAGCGAAAATACATCCGCACCTGATGATCATCTATTGTTGCTATGTAGTCGACGATCTCCTTCTCGTCAAAGGCAACTTTGGCCTTTAGTTCATCAACCAAATCTTCCATTGATGCTATCTCAATCGCCAGCATTCCGACTTTATCGTAAATGTCATTTCCACGGGGCATTCCTGTAAGCGATTGCCCCCCTGGATATGCGCGATCGCGGAGGGACCGCAGAATTTCAATATCTGATAGAAGCTTATTCCTGAGATCAAAATGCTGCTGTAAGCGCTCTAAGGTCATGTCTACTCCTCCAAGGGACTAAATCATTTCTACGCAATCCCGTACTAATAGTCTTCATCCGGAGCGTCCAAGGCGATTTGCCCTGTAGCGTATGCTTGGTAGAGTGTTTTGCCGGATTTATCAGTAAGATACGGAAAAACACTTCATCAATCTTTGCGCGTCGTGCGCGCGACCCGTTCCCACTTCTCCCCGTGATAGAGAACGCTGTCCGGCATCGTGAATGCGTATGTACTGCTGTTTCCGACAAGGTTATTAAGCAGACTGCGGAATGCGGAGTCCGCTTCCTTCCGGTCTGCATATCGCCCAATCGTAACAGCGCGATCTGCGGAATAGCTTGCGACGACCAGACAGGCATCCGGCTTTTCAACGATGCAGAAGCGTTCAACAAAGCTGGAGTCAACGATGCTCTTTCCGTCGCTGGTCAGAATATACATCGGCCCCACCCTCACTTCCTGAAAGCGCCCGCCGCACGGCAGCTCCCCCAATGTGGAGCGAAGCCGACGCCGGTGGCCTTGTGCGGATCTTCGGTATACTCACAGGAGATAACCTCGCCGTTCGGTGTCACGATCTTCTTGCTGCCGGAGCGGGGCTTTTGAATGTAATACTCAGGAGTAGCGTTGCAAGGCATTGATTTCCCGCTGGGGGTTAGAATCCACACAATCGCCGCGCCACATCCTCTACAGGTTCCGCTTCTCATAACTCACACCTTCTTTTTGTTTCCCATAGCCGCATTTGCGGCAACTCAAAATTGCACCACAGAATCTCGGTGCGCCTATCCGAATTTTGATTGTAAGATTTCCATTCCACAACATCCCAGCCGCGTAGAGTGCTATCGTACATATCGGAGTGGTAGCCCGATAGCATTACCGTTCCCTTGTGCTTCAGCAAGGCATCCAGCAGCTCCTCGTGATCGGCGTCCGTCATTTCACACCGATACTGTTTTCCGCCGCGCGTTTCCAGCAGATACGGCGGATCGGCGTAAATCAAAACGTTACTGTGGTTGAATCGCCGAATCAGCTCAACGGCCGGACGATTTTCGATTTGCACCTCCTTCAGGCGCTGTGCCGCTTCGAGCAGCCGCGCGGGTGTAGCATTCCACTGCGATATGCAGTAGGCCGCTTCCCGAGCGAACACATCAATCTTAAAGCCGGTTTCGCCGTAAGTTTTGAATCCATGCCCCATACGACTGCGGATAGCGAAACGATAAGCGCGCTCGAAATCACTGTCGCCTTTGTTTTCATGCGCATCATCAAACACGTCACGCGCATATGGCGTCAGCGCGATCTCCCGCGCAAGCCGTTCCGGCTCGCGGCGCAGAACACGAAAGAAATTGACGATATCGCCGTCCAGATCGTTTATCGTTTCGATCTTGGAGGGAGGTTTGTTGAACAGCACTGCGCCGCTGCCGAAGAACGGTTCCAAATAGGAATGATGCGGTGGCATCAGGGAAATGATCTGCTGTGCCAACCCCCATTTTGCTCCGGGGTAATTAAGAATTGCATTCATGATTTCTCCACATAGCACCAGCTTTGGGGTGGGCGCTTCAGATATAACGCAGAGTTGCCGCAGCCCTCTGTTCTCTCGGTGTATAGGGCGCAGCTCTCGCACTGCCAGACGTTTGTACATCCCCGCCGAAACTCGCTCAGTTCTCGCGGCCTATCGTAGATTTCGAGAGCGGAGATGCGCCAGCCGTAGATCGTCGCGCCGTTTCCGTAATCCCACAAAGCCCCATTTGCAAGGCAAGTTTGTATTACGTAATCGTCGTCAACGTCGTAGATGCCATACGGCTCAGTTGCTGGGACAAGCGTGTCCATTCGATCGCAAATGAATGATGCGAACACCTTGCCGTTCCACACGTCAACAAGACCATTGGTCTGAGCGTGCAATTTCACATATAGGTGGAGCGGCATGGCCTTTACGCTGCTGCAATAGACGTAGGCGCGAAATGGCGGTTCCAACTTCGGACGTGTTTTGCGTACCTCAACAGCCTTTTCACCACTGGCAATCTTTACGCACCACTCAGGCCGGATGCTAATAAGTACAGATTTCATGGCAGGTACGCTCCCTTCGGTGCATCGGGATACGGCATCCAATAGCCAATGTAATCACCCTCGGCATCCTCCGGCTGAATAAGTGCATTAACATCGAACGCCGCTTCTTCCTGTCCAGCGTGCCAGATTTTCTGTTCCGTATCGAACATGGCAGGTGCAACGAACTTGTATTCTTCCGCTTCTCCGTCATAGCGGCTATAGACACGTGTTGCTAAAACGGACACGATACAATGCACCCATGAGCAATCGCGGCCATCCTCTCCTTTCTTTGGTAGCCTTTCTTCTACCGGAATCCAACGCGGCAGCTTTGCTTCCAGTTCCGCGATTTTCGCCGCCTGCTGCTCAATCAGTGCTGCTGCAACATTAAGGTCATTGACGATTGTGGGCGGGACGTCCTCGTAATGCGCGATACACCAATCGGCATAGGCTCGAAGGTCGTGGGCCATAGCCTTTGCGGTCACTGCCGTTCACCCCTATCGTCAATATTTCCAGAGTGGGTAAACAGCCTATGTGTCCCGTTCTGGAGGCCTTTTTCATCGTCGGACATCTCATAGCCCATAAGCTCCAACCATGCGTACAAGGCGTCCAGCATAAGATTTTTCTCGTGCTTTGGCCATTCAGCCAAGTAAGAAGAGTGGTAGCCATTTTTCTTACTGTCCTGAAATTGAGCATAAATGATTGCAGGCGCCAGATCGTTGTTGGTCAAGGACGTCGCTGCGCTTACCGCCCCATCTCGCGTTTCGTCCCATTTCCCATCCGGGTCGATGCCCATCATCTTGATCAGGGCGTTGCGGTCAGGGGATTTATAGAGGGTTGCGGCCGCGACAATGCCTATCGCGGCGCCGCGGAGGATAAGCCCGATATTCTTCTGCGTAACCGTCAAATTCTGAATGAATTTCTGCCGCAGATCGAAGGCGATTTCTTCTTCCTCTTTTATGGCTGCGTGTGCATCGGCGATGGCCTTTTCTTCCTCAATCTGAGCCTGAGACTTTTTCTCCGAGGCGGCCCGTTTGCGCTTTCTGTAGAAGGAAAGGGTGCCCCAGTTGTCGATGTAATACAGAACCCCGTCTGCATTGCCAAGCCGAAAGCCGCTTTCAGGTTCCCAATTGTCAAGGTTAATGCACTTCACGGACTCGTATTTTGAACTATACCGATCCCACTCGGGGATGAGCTTTAACCCCAAGTCCTTAATCTGCTTTTTCGCCTCCGGCAAGACTTTCTTCCGGTGTTCTTCCCGAATGGCGCGAGAGACTGCACCGTCAAAGTTGTAGGTGCCAATATCCTTTAGGAGCTTGTTTCGCGTTTTGATATCCTCAACCTGTGCAAGCTTATCAAAATCAGACAAGGATAACTGGCGTGAGGAAACCTCTTTCAGCGTATCGGCATCCAGCTCGGCCATTTTCAGTCGACGCCGCACAGTTGCTTTCGAAAAGCCGGATTTTTCTGCAATCTGCTCCACGCTGTCACCAAGGTCAAGCATCATCTGGAACCCCTGCGCCTGTTCATAGACGGTGAGGTCGCTGCGTTGCATATTCTCAACAAGCATGGTTTGCAGCTGCTCCCGCGCATCCATTTCCACTACGATGCACGGGAGCTCGGTCAGCCCAGCCAACTGCGCGGCCGCATGGCGCCGGTGGCCGATAATGATCGTGTAGCCCTCCACCACGGTGTGGCGATTGACGATACGCCGGCCTTCCTCCGTCGGGTTAGCGCGGTATTCGGCACATGCTGTGCGGTATTCCTCGTCGGTCATATCCCGCAGTCTGGGAACAACGGTAAGATTTTGAAGAACGCCGCTGGCCTTGATGCTGTCGGCAAGCTCGGCCAGATCGCCGAGATCCTTGCGGGGATTATCGGGATGAGGGAAAAGCCGATTGATAGGTATGTTGATGATTTGAGGCATGATTTGTTCTCCTTTTCAAAACAGTGTGAGCTGCCCGTCCGTCGCCTCTTTCAGCGCCACTGCGGGCGACTCTGTAATTTGCTGCAATTCAGCTTTTTCAGGCGTGATTGCCGCTTCAGTCCTTGCCACAGAGGGAGATTCTAACTTGCCGGTAACTTGCTCAGGTTGCTCACTGACAGACGAAAACAGCAAATCCATCTGCGCACCGATGCGGCGATACTGCCATATATCTCTGAAGTAAAAAGGTGTGTACCAGATGTTCTCCCCCGGCCGGGGAAGAAGCCCCCGGCGATCGAGAGAGGTTTGTGGATTAGCGAGTGTATCTGCAATGGTGACGTAACCGGGGCAGCCAAGAATGCTGAGCTGCAGATAGCACATTAGGCCAACCGTATAGTCAATGTCCTGCGCGATAAAGAGCACAGAGGTTTGGAAGTTCACGTTTTGCCTGCTGCATTCGTTTGCGAACGCAACCAGAAGCGCCCCAGCCCCACACGTCGGATCATTGACAGAAATCCATTTGTCTCGCTCAATTCGAGCCTTGAGATCGGTGGCGGTGATTTCAGACATACATTGGCAAACATTATAGGGAGTGAAAAACTGTCCGGCACGGACGTTTCCCAGCCCTAATGACATATACAACTCACCAAGAAAGTCTTGAGCCGGATTTACATCCATACCGCCTATGACAGCGGCCAGCATTTCAGAAAACTGCCTGATCTCGGCAGGCTTGTATTTGCCCGCGATTTTCATATATGTCTCTTCTCTGGCTTTGGCGTTGGCTCGGTCGACGGTGTTAGAAATGGCGATCGCTGACATAACCACAAAATCAGACCATATTTCCCAGCGGCTAAATTGCCTGCAAAGGCTGTCGAAGATCTCGCAAAATTGTTTCTGCCTTGGGTTTCGAACATTACGTATTACACTCTTCATTTTTGCGTGGTACCGTGCTTGCCCTTAGGCTTCTGCGTCACTTCGCACTTGCAACCATATCGGCGCTTGCCGCAGTTTTCGCAAGTGATCTTTTCACGCCGGCCATGTTCGGCAACATCGAATGCTTCACGCAGCAGGATCATACACTGCCCGCATAGGTATGTCGTTTTCATTTTTCGACCCCCGACGCAGTAACGGCAGCCCGTTCAATCTCGCGCCCTTTTTCTACGCCCTTTAAGTAGACCTTGAAGAGATGCTCTGTGAGCGTGGCGCGATCCATGCTCTTGATACGCTTGTAGTCTGCACGACAGATCGGCGGGATTGTAGGGGTAGCAGACGGCTTATTCATGTGCATCCTCCTCTGCGGGGACATCGGACGGAAGCACTTCGCGCGGCTCGGCTCCGGCGTACGGCCCGACGATTCCGGCATCTTCCAAGGCCTCAATCAGTCGCGCAGCCTTGGCATAGCCAATGTTCATACGTCGCTGCAACAGCGCGGGAGAGGCTTTGTTTTCCATTCGAACAATCCGCGCGGCTTCTGCCAGCTCTTCATCTTCGGCCGTATCTGTGCCATCGGAAGCACCGTCCGCCTCGTCGAGAACCTCTTCCGGCATATCGTCAAGATCTTCGGCCTCATCCGGGGTGCCGATACCATCGAAGTCTTCGGCATCGTCCTCGTCGATAACCGGCATGAGCCCGGAGCGGAGGGCATTCTTTTCGAGAACATCACGGAAAAAATACTGCTGCCAGTAATTGATCATTTTAACCAGCACGGATTCGATCTTCGTGCGAAGCGTCTTGCTGATGGTGAAGGTGCCGCCTGTTACCTTGGTTTCAAGAACCCCGTCTCGGAAGATCCACATCATCGAGGCATCGGGGCTGATATAGCCGGTGTCCTCAACGGCCTCCAGCATGGAGAGCTGGGCGTCCATGCCCTGAATGGGCCTGATAATGAGGCGGATGGGGTAGGTATCCTTGACAAAACGGTATGTAAGATCGTGCTCGTCACAAAGCCCCTGCAGTTTCTTTTTTTGGGCTTCATACATGGAAATTTCGCTCATTTTTTACTCCTTTCATTTTTCAGTCCAGCAACATCAACGTGCCGTTCCATGCTGTCTGGACTTGATACGGTTCCAAATCAGCTTCGGTAACGTACTTCCGACCGAAGCGCTCCTTCATGCGGGACCAGATATCCCACGGGATACGGTAAACATAGCCGGAGCTGAATCCGGCAACTACAAAGCATCTTGCACCAAGCGCCTGATGGCGCGCCATGTAGTCCTGCTGGGTCTGGAGAACGCGGCTCTGCTCCATGCGGTCAGCGGCGGTGAATTTCGCCTCGAACATGACCGTGCGGCCACCCTTGATCGTGCCCTTGTAGTCCGGTTGTGCCTGCTTTACGTAGAAAGCGATGAACTTGCCGTTTCCAAGGCTTTTTGTAGGACGCATAGGCTCAGGCGTTTTTTCGATGATCGCATAGCCCCGCTGCGCATAATAGGCAAATGATTCGTCCAACCGCGCTTCAAACTGTTGACCTCTAACCTTGGCAATCTTGCCGAGCAGTTGGCGCTTTGGGTCTTTCTGCTGCATGGAGATCACCGCCGCTTACGAAACAGCTCCAGAACGGCAAGCACCGCGATCAGCGCCGGAAAGACGGCAAGTATCGGCGGGTACCAGCACAATGCTACGGCAGCAACCATGCTGCAACAGGAGGCCACCATGCCACACAGGAAAAGCCATGCCTCGCGGACGGCTTTTTTTACTGCCCGCTGCTTGTTGCGAAGCACTCTCTGCACATCCCTGCGGGCGGCCGCTTTAAGCTCCGCACGCTGCCGCTCCTCGGTGCGGTCGGCAAAATACCGAAATTCTTCCTCCTCGTTAATTCTTTGGGTGGGCATCGGCATAAGTTCGGTTGTCATTTTGAAATTTCCTTTCTCCTTTGTGTTTTGTCTGGTATTGCTGTCGGGGATTTGGTGCGATGCAGAAAGCGCTCGTAAGCCGTTTTGAATGCTGCATAACCGTTCTGCTGAAGCAGTTTTTGTGAACCGCCCATAAGCGCTATCACGTTTGAAACATCCGATCGAGGGTCGATTTCCGCGATTGCGCGGTCAAGGCCGTACAGTCGAACATTCTGCATCAGAAAATTCCACTGGAACTTGATTTTAACGTCAATTTCTGCCTTGATTTGCCCTGCTTTTTCTCGAAAATCGGCAATCGTGGGAGGGAATTTGCTTTCGAGGATCAACCTCATCGTTGTTTGCTGCCCAAGCCACAGGTCGATGTCCGGCAGGCAACTGCTCCATAGATTGGCGGTAAGCTCTATCGCCTCCATATTGCCCTTGAATGTCGCAGCGTTGGGGTAAGCCAAAGCCAGCGGTGCGAAGATCTCCAAGATTTCCGCCGTGGTCATCCTGATCCCTCCCCGCTGTATTTTTGATGAAGCTGCTGTATGGTGCCTAATGCCGTACCACCGGCGCTGGGACGCTGCATCGAGCTTTGCGGCGTATGCCGCATGCTTCCACCCTTATCCTGTTCCCCGGCAAGCCAGTTGTTGATGAAGCGCCGGATGCCCGATCTCGTTTTGCGCTTCTTTCGGTTGGCATCACACCAGCCGACCATATTGCGAAGCTCCTGCATCACATCTACGGCCGGATACAGAGTCACCCACTTGTTGTAATCCTTGGCAGAAACGTTGAAGTATGTCCCGTCGTTGAGGATGAGGGATGCAACACACTCCTGCGCATGGGAAGATTCTTCCGTATTTCCTACTTCTTCCTTTACATCTTCATCTTCATTTTCAATTTCATTTTCATTTTCAGAGTTTGATGCTGTTTTTGTACCAACAAAATCAGCATCAAATCCATCAACAAAATTGTTACGGGCCTGATTTTTTCCTTTTCCACGACGCGCAGAAGACCTGATATCACTGAGTTTCCCGTCTTTCACCATGCGCTTTTGGTAAAGCATATCGCCATCTATCCGAATAACGTTTTCGTCGAGCAGCTCAATCAAAGAACGCTCGATTACTTCGGCTGTAAACGGCATTTGACGAACAAGCTTTGAAACAAAATTACAAATTTTGTCCTCGCTTTGTTTATCTTTTTGTTTCAACAAAATTGCGCCATACGTTTCAGACTTGTGCATGAGGCACATCAGCCGTATGTATACACCCGTACTTTCTGCGCTGCATTCCGCAAGCCGCTCATCGCAGAGGAAATCCTGCACGTAAAGCGGAAGATAAGGCTGCCCTCTGAGTGCCATTGTTTACCCTCCCTCAAAATGGTAACTGTCCGTCATCGTCGTCGATCAAGACATAGTCCTGCGTGCATTCCGCGGCATATCCTGACGGCTGCTGATAAGCGGCCTGCGGGGTGTCTGCCTGCGGATAGGCGAACTGCTGACCAGTGGTAGCATCGTCGCGCTTGGAATCGCCAAAGTAGACGTTATCGGCGATGACCTCGGCGCTGCGGCGCTTGTTGCCGTCCTTGTCGGTCCACGGTCTGATCTGGAGCCGACCTGCGACAACCGCCATGCGCCCCTTGCTGAAATACTTGCTGACAAACTCAGCGGTGCTGCGCCATGCGACGATGTCGATGAAATCCGTCTCGCGCTCACCAGTCTGACTGTTCGAAAAATCGCGGTCGACGGCGAGCGTGAATGCGGCCACCGCGATGCCGGAAGTTGTGCGGCGCAGTTCTGGATCGCGCGTCAAGCGCCCCATCAGGATGATCTTATTCAGCATGGCCAGCCTCCGGGGGCGTGTCGGGCATAATGAGCGCACGCGGCACGCCGATGATAGGAGCAAGCATATCATGCAGTTCCCAGCTCTTCCCCGCACAGCTTTGAAACAGGGCCTCGCAAATACGCAGCCGTTCTGATTCACGGATAAGAGCTTCCAGATCGACGTCCAGAACGATGCCGGATTCGGCGGTTCTTTCCTCGGCGCACAATACATGCGGTTCACAGTTGTTGATCATTTTCAAATCCTCCTTGGTGGATAATATCGATTACTTGCTGGCACTGCCGTTCGTCAAACATTCCGATATGGGTCTGCTTGACGGGCAGTGCCATTTTCCCGGCCAGCCATGCATAGACGGCTCTGCGACGGCCACGGAACGGCCCACGCTTCCAAAGCGGGTCAAAGGCGGCGTGCGCCGCCTTTTTCCACCTGCGGAGCTGTGCGTTGGCAAGACGCCCCAGAGGCTTGTCCGAGCGGCCATGGCGGCCCACATACGCGCCGCAGTTCCGGCAGAGATAGGCGGTGTGCCCATAGCTGCGGCCGTAGATTACTGCATCATCGACCAACTTGGCCCGATGTCCGCAGTAATCACAGTAAATAGTCATCTGTTCCATGCCTCCTTGTATCTTGCGATCATTTCCGGAGTATCCGTTTCTATGCCGATTTCACGACATTCAGAGACGATCCCGTCCAGAAAAACGCTCATTTCTTTGGTAGAATATTCGCTTGTGCCTTTGATCGCACGATAATGGATGAACTTCTTTCCGGCAATATAGCCGACGCCGATTTCTGCGTAGTGACGTGCCACCAGTGACGGTGGCACGCCATCCTGCAAGGAGAACAGCACTTTGCATTCATTACCGGCCTCGTCGGTATAGCTTTCTCCCGTACCATAGCGGCGCAGCATTTCTTCATAGACAGTGTCCTTGTCCGACTTGATAGCAGTGGCCAGCTTCTCAATGAGGCTCCACGCATAATTGTTGGCGTTGAGACTGCGCGGCGTGACACGCTTTTTGATGGAAAATGTAATTTCCTGTTCGCCAAGCGTGTCCCACAGCCTTTTGCAGCTTTCGCGGGTCGTGATGGTCAGAACACTTTCGCCGCTGCGGGAAAACGACCAATCTTTCAGCGTGCCGTTCATAGCGAAAGCCAATGCTTTTGATATACAGGCATCAGATCAACCGCACGCAACCAATTGAGGAAATCGGAGATCGTTGGATAAATGCTGGGAGTGTCTTCACGGAGATATGATTCGTGCCAGACCTCAGAGCCGTTGCTGATGACGTAGGTGAACTGTTTTGCTTCGGGAATCAACTCCATGTAAACGGGATGCTGTGTGCTGGTGATGTATTTGCCCCGGTCGTAACTGCCGGAGAACTTAATGTCGATAACGGATCCGGCTTTCAGGCAGTCCAGCCGACCGTAGAGCAACAGCGGAACGCCCTGAACCTCGATCGGCTTCTTTGCACGGTATTGAAGCACTCCCCCGCGCACATCTGCCGCGACGATATTGGCTGCGTCATACCACTTGTTAGAGCGATCCCCGCGACCGACAACAATGTCGGTCACAAGGTTTTCAAAATCTATGCCCTTCTGCATGGCCTCTGTGGTAGGAGTCGGGTCACGGCGGAGCGTTGCCATGAATTCGGCCATAGGGTCACGCTCCGTAGTGGCATCCTCGTAGGGGTTGCCCTTGAGCGCGTAAAGCCACGAGGAGAGCAGCGAGTGGGTCAGCAAATAGCGCTCCATTATTTCGCCCCCTGCGGCTTATCTTCCGGCATCGGCGTGTAACACTTAAGCACGCGATCGTAAAACAGGTCGCAGTCCTTTACCTTTTTGTTCCATGCCACCGACAATTCCGCCTCGGATGTAAGCGCGTGCTGGATTGCCTTAAAGTGCGGCATTGCTTCGTTTGCGGTATCTGCGTCCTTGATAGCTGAGATGATCGACCTGCCGGTTTCCATTGCAGCCTCATAAGCCGCCTGATCGGCAGCATTCTGAGCAACTTCGGCAGCGGCCTTGGCGTTGTAATCAGCAAACAGTTTGGTCAGGAAATCGTTCTGACTGTTCGGACCGAGTGCCGGAATTTTCCAGACGCCGTGAATGCCGCGCGTACCTTTTGCGAAATAGCGCTCACAGTTGGAAAAACCAATGGTACGATCGTTGCCGTAGATTTCTACAAAGCCACCCAGATCCATGGGTTCCCATACATTGTTCTTGGTCTGCCCCTCTACCTTGATGCGAAGCCGGGTGTTGTCGCCGTCCTTTTCTTCCACCGCGTGGAATACCACTACGATGTTCTTTTGAAGCTCATAGAAGCAGTAGTCCATGAGCCGGACGAACTCTTTTCCGACGAAGCCGTAGCCCTTGAGCGACAGGCTGCCGTCACGCTGACCGTATTTGGGATCCTGTTTGATTGCCCACAGGGACATGAGGGAAATGAGCTTGCCACCAGTATCAAACACCAGTGTGTCAAAGCCCTGCGTGTTCATGGGTGTCAGATCGTCGAGGATTTCCTGATAGTCCTTCGGCTGAATGTACGGAGCGCGATAGCGCGGCTCGATACGGTCGATGCCAAAGTCTACGTCGATGTGCAGGGGATTGGGGGCGGACAGCGCCAGAGTGGATTTTCCGATGCCGGGATAACCGGCGATCAGCATGCGGATTTTCTTCGCGCCCTCCTGGATGTCGTTCGGGTTTCTAATCATGGTGATAGCTCCTTTCAGTTGGTAGCGGCTTCGCGCCGCAGAGTGATGATTTCGTGGCACCGGAAACCGAAATTGCTTTCCCGGTACATTTCGGTCAGCTTGAACTTCTCCTCGTCATAGATGCTGGAGCAATTCACTAAGCCCTCGGTCTTATCGGGGTGATAGGCGCGGAACGCGGCACAGGCCGCGTGAGCGTCCGGTGCTTCGACCTCAGTCCAGCCACCGAAAAACGGCTGGCCGTCCGTGCCGTAGGTAAAATAGAACTTTGCCATTATCGCGCCTCGCTTTCCCACTTGATGCCGCCGCCGCTCAGACTGACGGCCATTGCGCCGAGGAATTTGACGTCGTCCTCGTCCAGCCCGATAAAGTCTCTCTCGCCAGGCGTGGTGAAGCCTTCTTTGAGAATCACGATGTTTCCGACAATGGGATTTCCGTGGCGCACGGTATCGTAGAGAATGCAGCCGAACAAATTGAGCGGCAGACCGTGCAGCAGTCCTTCCTCGTTGACGACCATGCAGAACGGACCGGGCAGGCCCTTCGGGTGTACGACCTCGATCCATCCGCCGACAGCCTTTCCGATGGTCTCATAGGCAGGCTCGTCGAACTCCCTGACCTGCATCTTGTTTTCGGTAGTGATAACCAGTCCTTTCATCAATGCTCCTTTCCGGGGAAGCACTCCGGCTCCTCCCATGCGTCGGACTGCTTGATGCAGATATCGCAGCCGACGATATTCAAATCTTTGTCTCTGAAAATTTCCTCGCACTCTTCACCACAGACGGGGCAAATCGGGAAGGTCGGCTCTTTGCCGTCTGGGTAACCGGTGCGTTCCATGTTCTGGATAACAGGATCGTCGGGGATGTCATTCCACATCTGGCCCTGCCTCCTTCCCTGCAAGATAGGCTCGGACAATGTCTGTAATCCAATCCTGCATAGTGGCGTACCCATCGGCGCGGATGTGCTGTTGCAACACCGAATATTCGCCGTCCTCAAGCCTTGCAGAGATTCTACAGGTCAACCGATGGTCAGGCTTTTTCGGCTTACTGCGCGCCTCTAAAAGCTCAGGAGCAAACTCGGCATAAACAGCGTCGAGCGCGTCCGGCTTGATCTCCACGCCGTATGTATCGCCGTTTTCGCATTTGCTAAGCGCCACCTTGTCATATTTGGGGTATAGCCGCTGGATAACAGCAACTATTTCCTTCGCAGGGATTTGCTTGGTACGTCGCAGCTCACGGAGTTTGTCGCTCATTAACAATTACCTCCGTTTGCTTGACTTTCAAGCACTTGTTTGATAAACTGATCGCGGATGCTTGCATCTTCTGAGGTCGTTCCCGTGGCAGCGGGTGCGGCCTCAACTCTTTGTCTCCGGCAATCGCAAGGCTCTCCCGGATCAAGGTAGCAACCGCAATCGGGACAGACTCGATAATACGCCATTGGTATCACTCCCCTTTCGTTACTTATAGCAAGCCGCGTTCCCGCAGCTCAGCTTTCTTCTTTTCAAGCAGCTCTCGACCGTCAGGACGCTGCAAAAAACGAAGCAGCAAGTCGACGGTCGCATAGGAAATCTGATAGATTTTCCCTGGATGCAGTGCGCTGACATCTGCGCCTTTAACCTTTTCGTCCATTGTAATCACTCCGAGTTGGCTTTGGTGGGAGCCTTTATGTTCTCTCAGACTGTCTAAATATTTAGACACCATCATCAAAAAAAAGAGCGGCCACCGTAGTGTCAAGAGCCTTAGCAATTTTTGCAAGCGTCTTGGTTGTTGCGGCTTTTCCATCATTGTTCTCAATCATGGAAATTGTTTGACGGCTGACACCGCTTCGCACAGCGAGTTCCTCTTGCGACATCCTCTGCGCTTTGCGGAACTCTCTAATTCTGTAGCCCAAAATTCTCACCTCCACTGTCTAAAGTTTTTGACAAAACGATAATACACCTACCATCAGTGCTTGTCAAGTTCTTTTTACAGATTTTGTCAAAAACTTTTTGCACAGGCCTTGACAACGACAATGCATTACTGTAAAATCTTTTTTACAGAAAAGGGGGCAATCAAATGACACTGGCTGAACTGATAGCAGATTACAGAGCGTCAAACAATCTCTCGCAACGCCAAATGGGGGCGCAATGTGGCTTGTCTACTGGATATATTTCTTTAGTTGAAAAAGAAATAAACCCTCAAACTGGAAAGCCAATGGTTCCGACGCTGACCGTCCTTAATAAACTTGCAAAGGGCATGAACATGACTATTGATGAACTTATCTCTATTTGTGATGATATGCCTGTAAACATTAACGAAAAGACCGCTCCCATCCATGAGAGCGGTCTTGAAGAAGAAATAGACCTTGAACTTGCCAGACTCATTCTATCCTTGTCACCGGCCCAAAAGCAGGCTGCAATGACCTACCTTCACTATCTTGCAGAACACAAAGATACTTGACGAGAGTATTCTTTTCCTCGGCACTCAGTTTGGCAAGAAGGCGCAACACCTCCAGCAACTCTTTGCTTGACATTTTGTACGACCTCTTTCTATTTTGCTGCCGGCGCAAGCTTATTATAACGCAAAAACGCCTGTATGTAAAATAAACGCTAGAAAATAACACAAATTGTATTGTATTGCTTTTAATGCAGTATGTGTTCTTGCGGCTTTTTCATTGGGATGCCGATTTTAATTAATCGAAGCATGAGGTGGTTACTGTGAGTAGTTTTTCTGATAATCTCGTTTACCTTCGACAGAAAAATGGAATGTCTCAGCAAGATTTAGCAGACCGGTCCGGTTGCTCAAGAAGCGCTATTGGTATGTATGAAACGGGCAAGCGTGAACCGGATATTGAAACATTAGAGGCGTTTGCTGATATTTTTAATGTCGATATGGATTTCTTAACTGGGTGCGGAGCGCCAAGAGTACCCGTTGTTTCTGGCGAACGTAAGGAACTTATTGACATTATACCCCTACTACCGGATGACATTGTACACGCTTTACTGACTATCGCAAATCAAGTTGTGCAACAGAGATAAGACCATCAATAGAGGAAGGATATGAAGGATGAAAAGATTTGCTTTATTTTTGCTAATCGTTGCATTGCTTATGGGCGTGGCGGCTTGTTCGCCTGCTTCCAAAGCCAGCCAGAAAGGGCAGTCCGTAGCAAAGCAGGCAATAGAAACACTTGATGATTATCTTGACGGTAACACAACGTTAGATTCTGCGCGAGAAAAGCTCTTTGATCTTCATGACCAAATGTCATATACAAATGAGTATGCCGGAAAGGAAAAAACAGATGCCCAACAAGAGGACTGGTTTATTAGTCACCATCTTCTGATGGCCGCACTTGCTGTCGATATGGACAGCTATAAGGGCAACGCAGATACATATGACGATATTATCAAACAACGAAATGAGCTTGCTGCCCTTGTCGGAATAAAGAAAAGATAACCACGCTTATCAACAAGAAGGTGGTGCTAAAATGAACGATCAATCTACAAAAGGCGTCCTCTACTGCCGGTACAGCTCCCACGCCCAACGCGACGTTTCCATCGACCAGCAAATTAAAGAATGCGAAAAATTTGCAGAGCGAAACAACATCGACATCATAAAGGTTTATGATGACAGAGCCATGAGCGGGACGAATGATCGTCGGCCGATGTTTCAGGCTATGCTTGCCGAGGCGGCAAGACTGGATTATCAATATATCATCGTTTACTCCCTCGACCGTTTTGCCCGTGACCGCTATGACAGCGCAGTCTATAAGCGGCAGCTTAAATCCTGCGGGAAAAAGGTCTTGTCCGCAACGGAAAATATTAGCGACGATCCTTCGGGCGTCTTGATGGAGTCGCTGCTTGAGGGGCTTGCCGAATACTATTCCAAGGAGCTTTCGCGGAAAATTCGGCGCGGCATGGACGATAATGCCGAGCGGTGTATGGCCAACGGATCACTCCCCTATGGCTACCGCCGCGGAAAAGATGGAAAGTATGAGATCGTACCGGATCAAGCCGCCGTCGTCCAAGAGGTATTTCTGCGCGTATCAAATGGCGAAAGCATGGTGAGCATCTATAATTCGCTCAACGCCAGAGGCTTGCGCACCAAAAGAGGCCATATCTGGAATAAAAACAGTTTTAATCGCCTGTTGTCCAATATCCGCTACACCGGAGTGTATGTCTATCGTGACAAGCAGATTCCCGGGGGCATTCCGGCAATTATTGACAAGGAGCTGTTTGATGCCGTGCAACACCATCTACATACAAAAAGCAATCCGCGCATCTCCGGCGATATGCCAACACGGCGCCGACGTGAGAACAGCGTCTATCTCTTGACGGGAAAACTCTTCTGCGGGAAGTGCAAAAGCCCGATGGTCGGCATCTCCGGCAAGAGCGGTGTGCCAACGCCATATTACTACTATGCCTGCAAGGCCCATCGGCAGACAAAGCTATGCGATATGAAAGCGGTTCGCCGAGACGCCATTGAACGCGAAGTCGCTGCGGCAATCAAGCGATATATCCTTGTTGATGATACGATTTCACAGCTTGCCGATTATGCCGTAAAGGCACAGAATGAAATGGCAAAAGATACAGCTTTGGACACGCTGCAGGAGCAGCTAACTGCAACGACCGCCTCCATCGGGAATATTGTCTCTGCGATTGAACGTGGCGCTTTCTCGGAAGCTATGCAATTACGCCTGTCTGAACTCGAGGCGGTAAAGAAATCCTTGGAAGAGGAGATCGCCTACAGCAAACTGCGCCGTGCACCGTCCTTTACCCGCGATGACTTTGTTGCTATGCTGCATCTCTACAGGGACGGCGACATAGATGATAAGGATTATCAGGAAAAGCTGATCGACACTTTTTTGATTGCTGCCTATGTTTATAGCGATCATCTGCATCTGGTATTTGACTTCGGGCAAAACGCAATGGATCACGATATAGATATCGCCCTCGTCCAAAACGCCGATCGACAGGCAGACGAACAAAATTTGTTTAAGGGTTGCAAGGCTCCACCAAACGAGGTTCGGACGAACACCTATTTTTTCAGCGGCGGTTTCGCCGTGACGTGTTCGCTCTGATCCGCAACAGAAACGCGCCGTCTTGAAAGTGATTCCGAGACGGCGCGTTTTTGCTATCTGCATATCCAATTCCTGTCCTTTGCTCTTCTAAAATGATTGCAGAAAGCGAAAGGCGAAACTATTGTACTTTCAAAAATCCGGATTCAAAGGCATTTGGGAAAAGAAAGCGCTTATCGCCTTGCTCAAAGCTGACGGTCACATATCCGCTGCTCAATTCGATCACCTTGCCGGTGCCGAACTTACCATGCGTTACGGCCGCACCGACTGCAACGCCGGAAACATCGACCTTTGGCTTTTCGGGTTGATCAGGTTTTGCGGGAATGATCGGTGATTTCACGCCGAAAGCAGCAGTGACAAAATCCGTCTTAGCCGGTGGCGTCCGAGTTGGAACGGGGGCTTTGGGCGGCTCCGGCTCCTCGTCCGCTTCCGGAACATCGGCTTCGTCGATTTCCGGCGCATCCATCGTGGACTGCTGATTATAGAACAGTAGCTCATACTCCTTGCGCTTCACAACGGTATCCCAGCCGCCGACATCCTCGTTTTCGTGCTTGTCAAGGCCGGTATAGGAAAGGCTGGAATCCTCATAACGTTTGAATTTGAAGATGGCATCGTTCATCAGGCTGGCGTTGAACACATTCAGCTCCACCAGCAGGTTGAAGTCCTTCACATCTAAGCCTGTCACTTTTTTGAAAAGTCCCGGCTCCAGCTGCGTGATCACATCCTTCAAAGAGCGCTCCCGGTAATCCGTCAGATACATAAAGATCGGCACACGGGTGGCAAACTTGATAAGCTTCTCCTGAATCTGCTTCCGCATGGATTTGTATTCCTTTTCTTCCTCGGAGATCTCCTTTTTCTCTTCCTTGGTGAGATCCTTGCCCTTTTCCTTCTTGGCCTTTTTCACGCTCTCCGACTTGTTAATGATGGTCTCAATATCCGAGTTCAGGCTGCGGAAGCCCTCGATTTTCATCAGGGCCTCCATGGCCTCCTTGTTCGCCATCAGTCGCCGGAGTGTGTCATTGTCCACATTGACCAGCAATGCGGATTCCCAGCGCTTGGCCAGCAGCGTGGCCGAGGTACCGGCCATGGCGATATCCAGAATGTCCTGTGCGTCGATCTGCTTCATGCTGCTGCCGTCGTAGGCCAGCACCGGCAGGAAGTTGATGAATTCCGCCACCTTCTTTTCCGGGTTGCTCTCATTCACATTCAGGCGGCAGGAATAATCCGAGATTTGCTTGAGGGCACGGTCCAGCGCAAAGTCAAAGACATAGCACTCATACTTCATGATCTGATCGGTGCCGGAGCCGGTACGCACCGTCCACGGGGACTGCACCCGGAACGCCGCTTGGAAATAGGTCTCTGGGCTTTTCAGATTCCGCAGCATAAAGATGCCCGTCCACGGCTTGACCGTGACGCCGGTGGTCAGCTTGCCGCAGGACAGCGTGATGGTCTTAGTGGTCAGCGGATCACCCATGGATTTCTGCACCGGCTCCAGCGCATCCACGCCAATGCCCGCCTTGGTCCCGGCGCAGACATTGATGCGGTAATCGTGGTAAAAGCTGTTCTGCTTCTGCTGAAGCAGATTGTACATGGCGTAGCAGCTGGCCACATTGGGCAGAAACCAGAAGGTATGAGACAGCACATTCAGCAGACGGGTATCGGAAAACGGCATGGGCGGGCGCTTGTCCTGACCTAGCTTCATATCGTCCACGCTGGCGGGGAGATAGGAGCCGCGAATCAGATCCAGCCACTTCTGCACCTCGTTCTCATAGACAAAGCGGGCTGTCTCCGGCTTGCTTTTCTCGCCGTATTTGGCGGAGAAAAATACATTCAAATCAAATTCGTCGAACTGCCCCTGCATAGCGATCTGTCGGATGCTGTCCGGGATGCGGTAGGTCATCATCACCATCCGGGGCAGCGCTGCATAGGGGTTGTCCGCAGCCCCGTCCCAGTTTTCCTTGGCCCGCTGTTCGTCGGAATAGGTCCAGTTGTAGATTTGATCCTCGATAAATTCGCCGCTGTTGATGGCCCGGAACGGCGTGCCGGACAGGAATAGATACTGAGATGTGGTGATAGGCAGGAAGGTCTCGTTGTAGGCGTTGTCGGCCTCGTCCTTCTTGTACTTCTCCATATCGAAGTCGTAATCCTCGTCCTCGTTGTCCATTTCAAAGAGCTTTTTGGCATTGTCCCGCCACGCGCCGAAATGGTATTCGTCAAAGATCACGATGTCCCAGTTGGTGGTATGTACCCATTCGTTCTTTGCCTTGATGCCGCCGCTCTCGTTGGTGCCGAGATAGTCTTGGAACGAGCCAAAGCAAACAATAGGGCGGGACAGGTCGGCGTCCTCGTAGCGCATTCCGTCCCGACAGATGAATTGCCAGCCCTCAAAATCCTTGTGGGTCATGAGATCTTCCTCCCACGCCGCCTCGACAGCGGGCTTGAAGGTCAGCACAAGCACCTTTTTCAGCCCCATTCGTTTGGCCAGCTCATAGGCGGCGAAGGTTTTGCCGAAGCGCATTTTGGCATTCCAGAGGAATTTCGGTGCACGGTCCGGCGTATCCAGCTTGGCGGAACGAAAATAGGCGATGGTCTTGTTGACGGCCTCCTCCTGCTCCGGGCGCATGGCAAAGGTACGGGTGCGGTTCTCCTCGTTGAGGGTGTCGGTTTTCACCGCCAGCACCGCCGCTTCCAGCTCATCTACCGTGCAGCGGAACCATTCACCGCCCACGCCGGTGATTTTCCTGCGGCGGAGCATACGATGCACATCGTGGTCGGTAAAGCAGGAGCCGTCCTCCCGCATGGCGGAGCTGTGGTACAGGATCTCATAAGGGAGCTTGCCGTCCGGACGCTTGGTGGGGTACTGCTGCGCCACACGCCTGTCCACATCCTTTTCGGTGTAGCCCACCTTCAGCAGGCCGTCATAATCCGGATTTAAGTCCCGGTAGGCATAGATCATCGGATGGACTTCTGGGCGCTGGGGGAAGAAATCCATTTGCGGCATTATTTCTCACCTCCTGTCAAAGGCATTGTGCTTTGGGAAGTGGGGATGTTGTCTTTACTTCCACTGTTACACCGCAGCGAAGTTGTAGCTGGTGCGGTCTGGACTGCTTTTAATGGGTTCGTTGGAGGAAGTGGCGTGTTTCCCGTCCTGCCTTTTTGTGATTGTATAGGCGAAGATCGCCGATCGACATTTTCATTTGCCATAGATTGTCCTCCTTGCACTATATAATTTTAATGATCGCTACGAAAAACCAAAGAAAGCAAAGTGACAGTGCGACATAGAAGCAACACATTGAACATTGAATGTGAGCAAAACGTTTGTTGTTGATGGTCGCAAGAGAAGATTGTATTTCCTCGTATGTTTCAACAAAGTATTTGCTTCGTTGAGCAGGAGATTCAAACGACTTATAATTATCGACCATTTTTTCGTGTATTTTTGCTACCGATGGAAAGTCTGCCCTTTTAGAACGATATTGCGCCATCGTTGCAAACAAAAGACTCAACAACAATGTAATGAAGATAGAGGAAAATGCCATCAAAAGAAATGTTTTTGACAAAGGAGGGCAGGCATTTTCAATCAAAATGGGGACCAACATAAAAAGAGCAGCGGTCAAAAAGGAAAATGCCGCCTGCATATGACTGGCCTGAAGAATGGCAGAGTCATGCCGCCGCTCCTCATTTTTATAAATTGTCTCCGAAAGCCGTTCTATGTATTTGTAGATATCATCCGCTGTTGCCTGATTGTTATGTGAATGATTTTTTCTGCCCATATTTATCCCTCATTTATATATTGCTTATGTGTATCTTAAGAAGTTCAATCATTGCTCCCCAGCTCCATCGGGCGGATCATTGATTCAATAAAGGCGATTTCTTCATCGGTAAGGTCATACTTGGCATAAAGCTCTGCATCCGTCCACGGCTTGGAAAAGTCCTGTTGAGGAACTAATTGATAAACACCCTTTGCAGCATTTTGCGAGTTCTTTTTCTGCAAGACAAGAAATCTGAAAAATCTTGTGGCTATGTACGACATCACATTTTCACATTCCTGTTTGTCTTTGAATGGCCCAATAACCAAATAGCTTTCGTTGCAAACTGTATCAGGGGCCCCGTAAAATGGTTTTGGAAGGATAGGGTGCGGAAATGAATCGCTGCCGCTTCCTGCCTTTGCAATGTACACTTTGTGCCAACCAATCATTTCGTTACCACGGGAAATTACATCCTTTGCAACATATGCTGCACTTCCACGCACTTCCCTGTCGTTTCCGCTTACATATACCAACAAATCAAAAGGCGAATGCTTGATTTTGTTTCCCTTGAATGTATTTGGAAGGCCAAACGGAAGTCTGGTGCTAACCAGCTTTTCCATCGACGGTTCATTCTTTGCCATTACCTTGTGAATAACACTGACGGCTTCGTTATAACGGATGAAGGTGTCGCAACCGGCCTCAAGCAGTGGCCTGACAATCGGCCCTTGTACCGTATCGCCCTTATGTGAATACACGGAGCAGTCACCGTGTCCGTCCCGATCCCACAGGAAATAGCAAACACCGCCCTTGATTTGAACTCCAGAAAAGCAATCAGAAGCTTCGGGATAATCGTGTATTACTCGTATTCTATCATCGTTCAACATTCGGTCACGAAATTCATCTAATCCTTTGCCACCGGCAAACCATCTGGACGGAATTATCATAGACAAATAGCGGGGGTTCATTTTTTGCGCTTGCTGTACGAATAATTGGTAAATCGGTTTTGCACTTGCTCCGTTACCGCCCCCGTCACTCAACTGATACGGCGGGTTACTGATGATCACATCGAACTTCATCTTGAAAATATCCTCCGGCTTGGTGGTATGGATCAGCTCATAGGCGTGGGTCTCCAGCGCCTCGTCCCG
>OIYV01000135.1_pt1 | contig 50205 bp, 71 predicted proteins | sample 1588251 | NCBI WGS metagenome assembly OIYV01 (sample SAMN03283282) | human gut metagenome | biome: human-associated habitat; material: feces | host: Homo sapiens | place: Peru | collected 2012
CTTCCAGCTCCGCGAAGTTCGCCGCAGGGGCGGGAGCCTGATACGCCGGTGTGCTGTATCCGTTCCCCCGGTTCGTCTGCTGTTGGGCACTGGGCTGCCCGTATCCGGCGTTTTGCGCCGTTCCGGTATTGGTGGTGTCCTGAGAATTGCGCTTGCTGGAAAGCAGCTCAACGTTTGTGGTCACTATCTCAAACGTCCGGCGCTTGTTCCCGTTCTTGTCCGTCCAGTCCCTGGCTTGCAGCGCTCCGGAAACGGCTACGATGTCGCCCTTATGGCCGTACTGCGTCAGGTACTCAGCCCCCTGACGCCATGTGACGAAGTCCAGAAAATCGGTGGCATCCTTCGTCATTGGACGCTTGACGGCCACGCTGTAGGAGCAGACCGCCGTCCCCTCCTGGGTCCTTCTCAGCTCCGGGTCGGCGGTGAGCCGCCCGACAAATTGACAATTATTCATGTGTTCTCCTTCCTGTAAATCAGATCGTTTTCGTTCCAGCCGGGATAAATGCCCATCAGGTACTCCCGGAAATACGCCCTCATTTCCATTCTTGCCGTGGTCTGGTCGTACCGGTTGTGACATCTGGGGCAGAGGGTAAGCCCGTTCTGGGCAATGCCAAGCCCTCCCTGCGCCCGGGATATGTAGTGGGCGTTGCTCCATGCCAGAGGGGCGGGGGCGGGAGCGCCGCAGAATACGCAGCACGTCCAGCCGTCAATGCTGTCCCGCTGGGCAATCGCCATTTTCTCGCCCCGGGTGAAGTCTCTCGCTTTGGTGTCCTTCCTCAACGCCATTCCTCCTTGAGCAGTTCCAGCTTGTCCGGGGGCAGGGTTTCAATGTCCAACGCCTTGCAGTCCTGTATCAGATTGTCAATCAGCCGTGCCATCTGTTTGGTGTCGTAGGTGCTGGAACCGTGGTATGCCGCCAGATTCCGGCACCCCGGCACTTGAGACGCGCCCAGGCTGTCCACCAGCCATCCAAGGCCGTTTTTCTGCCAGCTCCGTGTGAAGCGCTCCACGTCCTGTTCCCGGACGCACATAGGCGTGTAATTGTCTCCCACACCCCGAACGGCGTTCCGGTAAACCTCAACCGGAGGAAGCCCCATAGCGGCGGCAAGCTTGTGAATCAGCACCCAGGCATAGGCGTTTGCGTCCAGGCTTCGCTTTTCCCGGTGCTCTTTCAAGGCCAGATCGTAGGGCGCGGCCTTCATCTTTCGGATAAAGGCCATTGCCTTGCCCAGCTCAGACCGGGAAGGCTTAATCATCAGCCAGCCGCCCTCAAGCTTGGCCTCGGTGAATGTAAGCTCTGTCATGATTGCTGCCACACAAACGCCCGAAGGTTCTTTGTGTCATTGCGGATTGCAAGTCCGGTGATCCGCCCGGTCTTCTCGTCATAGGCGATTTTCTCCACGCTGAACTTGTCATAGCAGTTGAACCGGGTCTTTCCGTTGAAGGAAGATGCTTTGATCTCCGCCTTATTGCTGGGAATCCAGACAAACGGGGACGTATACAGCTCTCTGCCGATGCCCCAGCGGAACCCGGCACGCTTGAAAGCGTCGCTTGCCTCGCCCTTTTTCTGGTTGCCTTCCTCGTCCTCCCGGCTCTCGATACCGCAGTCCCATTTCCACTGGATACCGCCGTTTTCCTGGATAATCCCGATACCGGCGTACAGATTGCCCTTGATCTCCTTGTAGTCGTTCGTCCAGTTGCCAGCCCCTACAGTCTCGTCCAGCAAGTCCATATCCGTCCTCGCCGTCTTGTACAGCAGACACACCAGACCCTTTTCCTTTACCTGCTTGACCTTGACTTCGATTTCGTCAGCGGTCAGAAACCGAAACATTCTCGCCATTGTCTTCCTCCTTAAATTCCAGCGGGCATTCATACCCGACTGTCGCTCTTGTATCCAGCAGATACTCCCCGGTCAACCGGCACTGCTTCCGGGCGTATGTTTCCATACACGGGCACAAATCACAGCACACATGACCCTCCGGGAAGTAAATGCTTGCCGTGGCCTTCTCGTACCACAGGCAGCTTTTTTTATCCGCCATAATCCACCTCAATCATAGGAAATATCCCGCCATTCCTCCCGGCTGTCCATGCAGAGGTCGCAAATGGCATCGTCCCGGATTTTCCAGTATCTGTGTCCAACGGTTCTCCCGCAGCAGATGCACACCGGAATGCTGCTGTCCGTTGCCTGGGAATCGTACAGATAATCGTAATCCGGATTCACGCCAACAAAATCGTCCATTGACTTTCCTTCTTCCATTTGGTATAGTAGATGGGTAGATGATGAATGTCTCTGTATCGCCGTCCCCGGTGCTGTAACATCGGGGGCGGCTTTTTCTATCAAAGAACAACCACGACGTGCCCGCTCTGAATTTCGGATTCCAGCGCCTTTTCCAAGTATTTCTTTACTGTATTCCGGGCGGAAAGCTTCCACATGCCACCGTCGGCTTCAATGAAAGAAATGTTTCTTTCGTTGATACGAATGAGAAATTGAGATTCCGGCTGCTCAACCTCCTGGAACGTGCGGTAAGGCCGTAGCTTGATAATGGGTCGGATGGACGCATTGGATTGAAGGTCGATGCCCTTCTTGGTGACAACGCTGGTAGCAATTCCATTGTCGTTGTACGTGACTTTGCTCCCAGTGGTGATATCGGATAGCAGTTTCAAGGCATACTCCGTATCCGCCGTGGGCTGGAATCTTGTGCGCAGAGCGATCAACGCCTCTTCAAACGGCAAGGATACCTTCTCATTCCAGCCGGGAACATCGGTCGCATTGGCAGTATACGGGTACTCGCGGTTGTTACGCAGCTCCGCAGATGGGTGGGTGAAGCACTTTACCGTTTTGTGATCGGGAATCGTGATATAAACGGTGCTGTACCTCTGTACCGCCTCCGTTTTTACAAACGATACCATGGCGTCGAGGCTGGAAAGCTGGATATTATCTACAATTTCCAGATCAGGCTTCACCTCAGTATAGCTACCTTCTGCGTCCGCAATGAAATCATGGTTTCCGGACGTGAACAGGTGCGGTGCACATAGTTCCTGAATTTTTTCGATTGCTTCTTTCAACATTGTTTTTCCTCCTATCAGGCCATTTTAATTATTTTCAGAGACGCGGGGGCTTCCTGCTCTTCTCCGCCCATGGACATCTGCCCTGGAACCTGGGGCACCATTTCGACAACCTGGCACTCTCCAGTGCTGTCATCCCCAGCAACCCAAAGGGTTGTTCTCGCGGGCGTAGTAGGCGCAAGTGCTGATTTTACCGCAACGCTGACACCGATGTTCTGCCGATCATCGTCCGGTGTAAACTCGATTGTGAGCGTCAGCTTTCGTTTCTGCGTCGGTTTGGTGTTGGGGTCAAGGATATTATCAATGACTTTCGCCATCTCCAAATCCACGCGCTCCTGAAACGCGCCCCTTGCCATCTGCAAAATTGATTTTGGATCGTACATTAGAAATCCTCCTGTTTTTAAGATGTGTATCCTTTATCGTCCTCTGATGCAACGCCCGATACCGGCGCCCATCAGGATAGCGCACACCCACATTGCGGGAACTGCCGCCTTGTCTGCCAGCAAATCGGCTTGCTGCCACCAGAAAAGCACCAGATTCAGCCCCGCATAGGGGAGCACACGGAAAGCGCATTCCTTAACGTTGAACGGCTTCCGGTTCTCCGGCACCGGCTCCCACCGGGCATCCACGGGCTTGCTTCTGCTTGCCATATGCTCACCCCCTGACCTCATGATTTCGGTGGACTACGCTGAAAAGCTCCACGTTCTCATCGTCAAACGCCTTGCGTTCCTTCGATTCCATCAAAAGGGATTCCCGCAAATGCTCATTTTCCCGGCGCAACCGGCGGTTCATCTCCGCCATGGTGCGAAGCTGGGTCGTTTCGTTGGGTGTCATTTGGCGTTCTCCTTGTAGGGGAGAACATCCATATCTGCCACCCATTGCCGCATCCCGGACGAATTTATATACCGCGAATCTCCATTGCGGATTTCTGAGAGTGTAACAATTTCACCGAGTCTGAACCAGTGGCGGAATTTCCCGGATAGCTGATTCCCAATAACCCGGAACTTATCCCCCACCTTCGGCTTGCTCTCCTTTGGCTTGTCCTCCTTGCGCTTCTTCTCAAACAGCCTCTCAACGGCGACCCTTGCACCCTCCGCTCTGCTATAGGTATCCTTCGGGTTGCACCGGGCTTCTGCGGTCTTCACGTCCCGCCCGCCCCGTTTCAAGACGGCCGTGGTAATCATCCCGTCAAACCGGAGTTCCACGGTGCAGGGTTCCCGTTCAGGCTCCGCAAGGCCGGAAATCATGCTATCATCCCACATCCAGCCGTCTCCGAGATATTCGCCGTAATCTTCCTCCATCCAATATCCGAACCAAGAGAGGCCTCTGATCGTCATGACTTTTCCCCGCCACTTGTCCATTTCCCCGAAAGGGTTCATGTTATTGGTGCGGTGGTCTACAATCCGCACCTTATCCCCCACTTTGTATTTCGCCATAAATACTCCTTTCAATTTTCATAAAACGTGGATTACTTTCCGCTTACGTACAAGCTGCCGTCACTATTCAGCCTAGGGGTAACTCCAAGCCCGATCCCTTTTTGGTACAGCTCGCCGCTTATAACAATGTAGTTAACGCCAGTTTCTTCATCCACAACGCATAGCGTCTCGTACTTTCCGTTTGAGTTCTGTGCCCAAATCTTTATCGGGTAATTCTGTTCGGCTCTGGCCATGGTAGTGGCGCACGCCCCAAGAATAAACCCGAAAACAAGCATCAATAGCAAAAATGCTTTTCGCATTATTTAGCCCCTCCTTTCAAAAGTTCGGCGCTCTGCCGTATGTCTCGCGGTAAACCCGCTCGTAGATGTCCGGTTGCTCTTTCATGAATGCTCTGACCCGTTTCCCAAGCTCCCGGATCGCGTTTGACCGAAGTAGCTCTGCTCGTACAGCCTGCAAATCTGCTCCGCTCTGGCCAGAAACTCGTCCGTCTTCGGTGTCATGCACCGAACTGCCAGCGCGTCGCACAGGGATGTCGCGGAGATGATGAAGCCCTCGTTCCGAAGCTGCTGAATCAGCCAGTTGTTCCGAAGATTGTAGGTGTTCAGCGTCTGCCGGATATACTTTGCCAGTTTCTCCCGCTCCCCGTAAGACTGCGGGAGGTTCAGTTTTGCCATCCATTTGCCCCTCCTCCTTAGGTGAAATTCTCTGAACATTTTTTCCACGAAAGACTTGAAAATCTGAGTAGCGCATGGTATACTGAATTTGCCGAAACAATAAACCATCCGCTACTCGCCGGAGTTTGAATTTCCGAAAACTCGGATTTCATACCCCGTGATTTTCTGCACCCTTTTTGGAATCGGTGTTCATGACGTTAGTATAATCTTATTCATCTTATTTGTCAATGAGAAAATCTTATTTATTTTACTTTCGGCAGTATGCCTAAATCAAGGAGCTGTTTTCTTATGTTTTGGGACAAATATTTTGCATTATGTTCAAAAATTGGTAAATCCCCGAATGCAGTAGCAAAAGAAATCGGAATTTCAAGCGGGACATTGACCGGTTGGAAAAAGCATAACAAGGTTCCTCTCGATATGACAATTAAGAAAGTTGCCGACTACTTCGGCGTCCCCGTCTCCTACTTCTCAGAGGAAGCCCCGGAAACAGAAAAAGCCCCGGCTCCCAGCAAGGGAACCGAGGTTTTCATGAAGATGTATGACATGCTCACACCTGAGAGACAGGCACGTCTTTATGAAACTCTGTCTGATCTTGTAAAAGAGCAGATGCAAGAGCGATGATCTTTTCCTTGTCCTCTTCACTAAGCTGTTCAAACATCTTCAAAGCTTCCTCCCGCATGTTGTTTCTCTCCTTTACTTTTTATCATTATCGAACGCCTGTTCGACTTACGTGCTGGTTATAACATACTATCTGTCCAATAAACCGGACTAAATATGGGTTTTGAAAAAATTTTTTGAATCGCCCCGCCACCCGTGCCACAAGGTGACGGGGCTTGCCGCCGGAATGGTGTGTCCCTTACCTTTGGCTAGTATGATAATACTGTTTAGCCGGTGGTGACGTAAAGGTGCATCCGAGTAATTCGGTCGTTTTCAGCGTAATTTGTAGGTTTTTTTCGGAAAGGGCGAGCAGAAAATGGAAAAACGGAAAATAATACAACAAATATCGACAATTTGTGATGATCTTCCCACAAAGATGAAATGGGCAAAGGAGGAACAGCACAAAACCAATCAGCAGATTATCGACAGCACCGGGCTAAGTGAATCCATGGTTAAAAAGTTCTTCTCCGGCCACCTGACGGGGCCAAGTATCTATGATGTGACCGCCATTGCCATTGACCTTGATCTGTCCCTGGATGAGCTGATGGAGCTGTCCCCGCCGAAGCAAGACCAGAGCGTGGAAATCGAACGGCTGAAAACCGAAATTTCACACAAGGAAGAACTTATCTCGGAAAAAGATAACGCCATCTCCCGGCTGGAAGAGCGCAGCCACATGATGGATAAAGAAATATCCGCTGTCAGGGATAACTGGAAGCATGTGACTTATGGAGCCGCAGGGCTTGCGGCTCTGTTCGGTATTTTCCTTATGATCTATGTCTTTCTGGATATGCGGAACCCGAACCTTGGTCTGTTCCAGTCCGGCCACGCCTCGCCGATCGTTTATGCCGCAGGCTTTTCCATTATCGGAACATGCCTGTATATCGTCCGAACTGTGATAAAGCGAAACGCAAAAAGGAGGAAACACGATGCAAACAATACCAATTGATCTATCGGCTCTTACACCGGAGGAAAGACAGCAGTTTGCGGATAATCCCTCCGTTCTTTCATCGGACTGCGAGGCGGTCTGCTGCCTGTATATGCGCTACAGTTCCGACCGGCAGACAGAGCAGTCCATCGAAGGGCAGCTCCGGGAGCTGATAGCCTATTGCAAGCACCACAGTTACCGTGTCGCCGCCATCTATGTTGACCGGGCTATTTCTGCCCACGCAAGCATGGACAAGCGGCCATCGTTCCAGCAGATGCTTTCTGACAGCGCCAGATCGTCATGGAAAACCGTTTTGGTTTACAAGCTGGACAGATTTGCCCGGAACCGGGAAGACAGCGCCATTGCTCGTATGCGGCTCCGTAAGAACGGCTGCAACGTGGAATCCGCGAAAGAGGGCATTTCCAAGAACCCGGAGGGCGTGATTCTGGAAGCCCTGCTGGAAGGCATGGCGGAGTATTATTCTTTGGAGCTGTCCCAGAAAATAACCCGGGGGATGCGGGAATCCGCCATCAAGGGAAATTGCCTAGGCGGTCAAATCCCACTGGGATATAAGATTGAAAATAAAAAGTACGTCATTGACCCCCTGACAGCCCCATTGGTAAAGGAAGCGTTTTCCCGCTACGGTGACGGGGAAACAGCCGCCTCGATCTGCGCAGACTTCAACGCCAGGGGTTACAGGACAGCAAGCGGCGCAGAATTCAACAAGAGCAGCTTCAAAAATATTTTCCGGAATGAGAAATATATAGGCGTATATAAATACAAAGAAATGCGGCGGGAGGGCATCATCCCGCGAATTATTGCCGACGATGTGTGGATTGCTGTACAATCCCGCTTGAAGGTCAACGAAGCTGCCCCTGCCCGTGGAAAAGCAAAGGTGCCGTATCTTCTTGCCGGAAAGCTTTTCTGCGGTCACTGCGGCGCGCCCATGACAGGCGAGTGCGGGCGCGGTAAATCCGGGAAAATGTACAATTATTACTCCTGCGCGACCCGCAAGCATCATAACAGCTGCAACAAAAAGCCAGTCCCGAAGGACTGGCTGGAAGATGTAGTAGCTCAGGACGCGCTGGACGTACTGACAGACGAAATTATCGAATTTGTGGCAGAAGTAGCCGCCCAGCAGTCAGAGGAAGACATTCAGAAGAATACACAGATTCCGGTCATACGCAAAAAGATTTCTGAGATTGAAAATAAAATCCGCAATCTGACGAAAGCGCTTGAATGTGCTTCCGTTGCGCCGGACGCTATTGTGGAAAGACTTTCCGAATTGGAAGCCCAAAAAAAGGGGCTGTCCACCCAACTATCCGATGAAGAACGCGGCGTGATTCCGCTCACAAAGGAATCTGTTGTGGTTTATCTGAAAGCGGTAAGAGAAAAGGCGGTTCCGCTGGAAACCCAGAAAGCCATGCTTATAGAAATGCTGGTAAATTCCGTCACCGTTTACGATGACGAGCCGGGATTCCTGAAATTTGTGACCGCCTATCGCCTGACGCAAATTCCCACGAGGACATATCGCGTGCAAATTTCTGCAAAAGAACCGTGTTCGGATTTTAGGACGCAACCTGCTCCATTGGACGCAAATCCGAACACAATTACCGTTGTGGGAATGGTTTTCATCCAAACCAAAAGACACGCCCTGCCTTGATTGGCAGGGCGTATTTTCTTGACTATTGCAACGTACGATGATATTATTATTTCGCAGGAATCAATATTGCGCACGGAAAGGAATTTGTGAATATGGCCGTTGTAAACAAAAATATTGAACCGAGTACAAAGGAATGGCTTGAAAGTTTGTCGGATGATGACTTTTGCATTCCAGTTGAAGTCTACCCTTACTACGATAAGTGTAGGCTTTGCGGTAATAGCAAACTCCCTGGGAGCGATAATACAGATTGTCCGGAGATTTGCCCAAATTGCAACCATGACAAATAAATGAAAAATTGCAGGGGGCGTTTCCCCCTGCAAAATTTATTTTTTGTACATACCTTGCAGTACGCCGACCCGCTCTGCTTTATCAATCTCCCTCTGGTGGAGGTAATTGTAAACAGCCATCATGGCCGCAGGCGGTTCGCCCTTTTGCTTGCGGTATTCCTCGATGTGGGAAACAACGGCCTTGTGCAGGGCGTTCATGTGGTTCATTTCCTCCCCGCTCAGCCTGTAAAACAGGTCTGCCGCTCCGGGTCGTCGTGCTTGTATTCCACGGCCAGTTCTGCGTAGGTGTGCGCGTCCTCCAGCTCGTCTTCAATGTGCTCCATCAGCAGTTTGATTTCTTTCATCTGATGCCCTCCTGAATGTACGCATACAGCGTGTCAATATCCTGCCTTCCCAGTTTGAGGGTAAGCCCGATTCCGGGGATTTTCACGGGCAGTGCCTCTGTCCCCATGTATGGCTTTGCGGCGTTGTACAGGGCGTCAACGTCCACCGTGCCATGCTCCATATCGTAAATGCCCAGCGCCTTTACCATGGGATGATCTGCGTACTGGGCAATAATCTTCGGGAAATTTGCGGTAAGCAGCCCACCAGCCCCGGCAACCAGAACCCTGTCCCAGCCGGAAAGACTTGGAGCAATGCTTCTGTCAATGAATCTTGCAAGCCCTGCCTGCACGTTTTCCATAGGAATCATAAATTACCTCCTTGAAAGTGCGGGGCGGCGGCTGCCGCCCCAATTGCCGGGAATCAACCGTTGCAGCACCCGCCGCACTTGGGCAGGGGGTTGTACAGCGTCTGTGCCGTGGTGCCGGTTCCGGTGGTCACGTCGGCAACCTGCTTCGGATAGAAGGTCGCGTTGGCGTAAGTCACGATGGAATTGTCAGCGCAGCAACGCCGCTCTGCCTCGATCTTGATGTCCTTGGACAGTTCGGAACGAACGCATTCCACATCCTGGCGAACCAACGCGAAGCTGTCCTCAGTGCGCTGATTGTGTACGGCCTGATCGCACAGGGTCTTGCGAATGTCCTTCAACTGGCCGTCAATGTAGGCGTACAGCTCCAGGGATTTCTGGTCGTTGTAGGTGTTGGCTTTCAGCAGGGCAATTTCGGAATCCTTGGCGGCGAGCTGCTGCTCACGATCCAGCTCATACCGGCTGACGGGCATATTCTCGCTGCACCCGCCCCAGCCATAGCCAGCCCCATAGGGCATGGCGGGCATAACAGGAGCAGTGGGAACGGCATTGCGGTTGCCGAGAGCCAGAGCGCCCAGGCCGCCCGCAGCGTTCATCACGCCCAGCGCCAGACCGGCAATACCCGTGCCAAGACCGGCACCGGCTACGCCTTTGCTTGCATAATCCTTTTCTACTTCCATAGTTTAGAAGTCCTCCTTCAAAATATTAGGAGGTGGCCACCTTCTGCCTATAGAATAACAAAAATCCCGACGGTAGAATCATCATCTACTCGTCGGGATTTCGTCAATAAATCGTCAATAAATCGTCACGCAGAATCAGAATTTCAGATTTTCAGGGAGCTTGTCACTGTACTTTCTGCACAATTCGTATTCTATCCGCAACTTTTTAACCGTTCTTGTGATAGTGGCTTGGGACACACAAAACTTGTGGCACTGTTTTGTCTGGCTCCATCCGGCGGCTCGGGTGCGGATGATCTTTTCCTCCAACGGCGTAAGAATCGCCAGGGAACAGAACTCATCCAGAATCACCCGATTCCACGGGACTTTATCCACTTATCACATCAGTCCTCCTTGGGAGAAATGTAAGTTCTTGCCTGTTTGCTGTCAGCGATACCGGCAGTGGTAGGATCATTGACCACGCCCAGGATCACCAGCAGGGCAAACACGGCGTTCACCACGGCCAGCAGCTTGTCGCCGATTTCGCCCAAGTCCAGCGTAAATCCGAACAGAGCGGCCACCGTCTGCACCAGCAGAAGCAGCGCGGGAATCGCGGCCAGCCAGAAGTTCTTGTTCTTGATACGAACAACCCAGTTAATCATTTTGTTTTCCTCCTTAAAGCGTAATGCCCTCGATCTCAGCGCGGATTTTCAGGCAACGGATGTAATTCCCCATGTGCTTCTTCTGCTCCTTCAGAAGATCGAGCGAGCAGTTGGGGGTGAACGGCAACGTTCCAGCCTCGTACTTCACGGTCATTGCGTCCAGTTTGTCGTACCGGATTTTTACCTGCTGGTACTCGGCCTTAAAGCGCTCCTTATAGTCAGCGCTTGTCATGCCCTCGATGGTGTCTTTCAGTTCGTACATTTTGTTTTCCTCCTTAAAAATCAGCCCAGCCCAAGCCGGGCAAGAATAAACCCTACAACAGCGGCTACAACGATGTAGATGACCCTTTCTACCATCGATTTCCACCGCTTGCCGGGTTCGGATTTCAGCTCCTGCACGTCCGCGCAAAGGCTGTCAACCTTATCCCCGGTAACTTCCACACGTTCAGCCATCACCGCAACAGACGTTGCCAGCGTGTTCAGCGCTTCCGTTTGCTTCTCCAGCGCGTCCAGACGGTGAGAGTTGGATTTCCCCCGCTGCTCTACAGCGGAAATCCACTTAGTGATCTCAGCTTCTTCCATTGGCATACTCCCTTCTCAGCCGTTCCACCGGCTGTACTTTCCGTTGTCCTCGTGAATCCCCCATCCGTACAGACCCAGACCGCCCCGCCCGGGGATTTTCTCGGCCTGTACCTCCTGGGCTATGGCATACAGCTTCTCCGGGGAGATAGCCCCTGAGAGGTCTACAGCCTGTCCCGTGGTGTGCAGGGAATTGGATACCCCGCCCACCTCGGCGTTGTGCCGCTTGCACCGCACACCGGAATTCACATTCAGGGGAACCCCCGCCCGGCGGCGTATCTCATCCGCCATGCGGACGGTTTCTTCCACCGGTTCTGCGGGGAAGCCGTTGCAGTATTTCCCGCCGCACTGGCACCGGAACTCCTCCCGTGTAAAATACCGGATATCATCCCAGAACGTCCCGGTTTTCGGTTCGTCGTTGCTCTCCGGCTTCTCCACCTTTACCGCCGTCCCGGCGATAGCACCAATCAGCATTTTCCGGGTAGCCGCCCCCGGTATCCCGTCCACGGTAAGCCCGTAGTCGGCCTGAAACGCCCGAATCGCCCCTTGGGTATTTCTGCCGTCAGCACCGTCAATCGTGCCGGGAGAATAGCCCAGGTACGTCAGGAGGCACTGAATTTGCTTGATGGTCATGTTATCACCGCCTTACAGTTCAGCAAAATGCTCGTCATCCCATGCGGGGGAGACCGTGACTTCGCCAGTCCAGACCTTCCGCACCCCATTCAGGGTGTAGTAATAGTTGGGGTAGACTGTCAGCCCGGTAGTGTAGGGAATCGGCGTTTCCTTCGTCCCCGGCATTGTGGAATCGTACGCGCTTTCCACCCACATAATTGCACCACCAGCGGAAATCTGCTTCGGAATCCAGCTGTAACCCGGTCTGCTGGGCGGGGCGCTTGGCTCCGGGTCGATGGTGATTCCCGCCGCAGAAACAACGCGGCACATCTCTCGGTCAGCCTTTGCGTAAGTGATAATTTCATCAGGCGTCAGCATTTTCGTACACCTCCGATAAGGACGCAACAAGAGCGTCATATTCTTCACTATTGGCTTTCATCTCGGTGATTTTTGCCAAAATAGCGTTTTTGCGTTCTTCAATTGTCATACGTTCACCCCCAGAGCGGTTTCAATTTCGGATAATGCGGCCTCATACTCGGCGTTTTGCTTCTGGGCGGCTTCCAGCGGGGTGAGGATTTCCACCCCATTCCGATAGAATTTACCATTGCTGTAGGTATCGCCGATAGCCACGGGACGGTCTGCGGGGTTGATGATGGTATCCGTTTCTGGCTGGGAATCGGAGCACCACAGCATGTTGGCCACGGTGCCGTTTTCAATAAGTGCCATTGATTTTGCCATTATGCAGCCCCCCTTGCATTGCGGATGATTACGATGCCAGAACCGCCAGAAGCGTATGTTGTAGAAGAATATAAGTTACCAATTCCACCACCGCCGCCGCCCGTGTTTGCGCCACCGTTTTTTGGCCTTGGATTTGCACCAGCACCGCCACCATCACCACCGCCGCCAGCACCGCCAGACGATGTTTCATTAGTCGTTACAGCCCCGCCGCCTCCGCCGCCAGCGTACAGCTTGCCGGTGCTTTCACCAAATTCTCTTGTTGTTGTTCCCTGGCCGCTACCACCATCATCACCGCCGCCGGAAGACCCGTCAGAACCGCCAGAATAACCAGCACCTCCAACTTTTCCTGAGCCGCCACCCGATCCGCCTGAACTAGGATAGTCACCGGTTGTGCTAGTGTCACCGCCATTGGCAGTCAAGCCAAATGCGGACGTTGCGCCACCGGCGTTTGGTGGGACTTTAGCACTTGTAGTGGGAGCAGAACCGCCTGCGCCAACTATGATTGGATATTCTATACCTACATTCACGGAAACGGATTTTTGCGTTTTTGTATACCCACCACCGCCGCCGCCACGTCCTCCACCGCTTGCGCCCCCTCCAACGAGGAACACATCAATTCCGTTTTCCGCACCGTTGAGGTTGGTAAACGTCAACGTGCCGGAGGTCAGGAAGCGGATTTTCCAGTTGTTCTTCCAATTTGCGAAATCCGAAATTGGATTATCGCTGTCATCGACAATCTCATAATCTCCGGTGTAGGTAAACTCCGGGGTAATTCGATATACGATTGTGACATACTCCACGGTCAGACGGGTAATGACAACATCCTGAGTTGCGCTGTCTCCGCCCTTCGTGGATGTAATCGTCCACGTACCCAGGTCAAGCCCGCCAAATGTCCAGACACCATTTTTCTCAGTAGCCGCCTTCGTGGTAGGCCCCATCTTGCAGGTTACAGTGGAACCTGTGGGGGCGGTAACGATTATTGTCGATTTGTTGGGGCTGCCCCCGCTGGCGCCAAATCCATATAAAGGCACTGCAATGCTCATACGTACACCTCCACCGTAATCGGAATATCCACCGTGGGCTTGTCCTCAAGGCAGGTAAACGTCAGCGTGCTTCCCGACCGGGAAGCGAAGCTGACCATGCCGCAGGCCTCTTTCAGCGCGACATTGGCAGGCGTGTCACTTCCATACACCGGATAGGCCATAGCTTTCTTTGCGTCCGTCAGGCCTGTGATGGTCACAGACTGGACATACGGCGCACCGCCAGTCCACCCGGCAACGGTCAGTGTTGCGGAGACGGAAACCGTCTTGACGCCGTTCAGAGCCGTGTCAACGTATAATTTATTGACTGCGTCATCGTTTGCCGACGGGTCGGACAGGCTCGTAATCCGACGCCCGCCCATGTCGATGACTCCGGACATGTTGATATCCCCGGTAACTTCTCCACCCGATGCCGCCAATGCGCCAACATCGGAAGCGGATAAATTGACGTTACCGCTGGAATTCGGGGCTACACCGCAAACGGTGGATACCGCACCTGTTCCGTCAATGCCCATGCGGGAGACGGAGTAGGCATAAATCGGGGTTCCGGAGTTGAACGTCATTGCAATTCGCGTCCACAGGTAAGCGCCCTGTGCTACCGTGGGAATGCTGCCTTGCCAGTTTCCGGACGGTATAACATTCCCAGATGTGCTGGCCTGATATGTTACGGACTGACTGGTCAACAGAGCCGGGTTCCCGATGTCGCCCTTTTCGCCCTTGATCTCGAACCACTGATACTTCGTCCAGTCCGTTGGGGCAGTTGCGGAATTGCCGCTGTATACGCCCATCCAGTTGTCAGGGAGAACACCGAAGTTGTGAGAAGCTGCCGTAGGTTCCTGCGCCGCGTACCGAATCCAGACGTATGCGTTGTCGCCCTTATCACCTTTCGCGCCGTTCGTGATGGTAAACGTGCTGTTGGTGCTGTCGTTGTAGGTGATACGGTACGTGTCTACCAGCCCGCTGGTGGAGATTTTGGAAACTTCGGTAATGCTCCTTCCGTTTTTAACGGGAAAATCAAAGGTCGTGGTGTCCGCCATGGTGATACGGTATGTATCCGTAAGGCCACTGGTGGACTGCTTCACGATGCTGCTGATACCGCCATGGCCGTCAGCGGCGGCGGTCAGCCAGTTCAGAAGAATTTGTCCCGTCAGCTTCTTTGCCGCGCTGTCCTGTTCCAAGACGAAAAGGTCAGCGGCTTTTATCTGTTCCGCTGCAATCAGCTCGGATATTGCTTTATCTGCCATCTGCTTCCTCCTGTTCAGTCTCCTTGTCAGGGGCAGGAGGCGCAGACAGCGCCTGCACCACTTCTTCAATGGCCTGCATACTGCCCAGCATCCTGTCCCAGTTCTCCCGGCCTGCGACCTGAACGCCCTCAAGGGTATTCAGGACTGCCCTAAGTTTCATTACAGGATTCATTTATTTACTCCTTTCCCAGAACGACGCGGATAGCGCCGGTTTCCGGTACGATAGCGATTATCTTCGTATATTGGGCGGCGTACTGCCCCTCCCACCACATCTGCACCGTCTCAGCGGGATTTGCAAATACCGTGGCAATCGTAGCCAGGGATTCCCCGAGAATGCGGATGTTGATCTGCCCCGCCTGGGGGAATGGGTTGAAATAATCGCAGTTGAATTCTTTGCCTGTTGCGGTTTTCAGTTTTTCCACATATATACCTCCTTGTTACGACCAAACAAGCACTTTCGCCGTGCTGGTTCCGCCGGAAGCGTTTTTGTATATGATTGTCGCTCTGTCAATTTGGTATCCTTCAATGGTTAGATCGTTTGTATCCAGCGACCCCGCATGAAACGCGGGTACGGTAGTCCATCCATTGACGCATCCATATGCATAATCGCCATTGGCAAGGCTGGCATTAATGCCGCCGGACACCGCGTAGTTACCGATTGAACCGCCGGATATCTGCCCATAGTAACCCCCCGAAATGCTGCCCTGTGTGATGCCTCCGCCGTTGAAATAGCCATCGTTGCCACCGTAGTCAATTCTTCCGGCGCTGACGCTTCCCCGGAAATAGCCATTCTCAGCGTACAGATTCCCGGTCGGCGTAATCTGCACACCGTTAGCCTCAGAGCCGCACTGAATACCGTTGACACCAATGTAAATACCCCGGCTGTTGGTGCCGTTCCAGACCTGATTGTTATAGCTTAGGTAGTCGGATTGGATATCAAGACCGCCGATTTTGCCGCTTAAGGCGATGAACTTTCCACGGACTTCTGCGCCGGACTTGGTGATCTGAAACACAGTGGTATTGTTGGCCTTGACCGTCCAGGAATCGTCAAGCAGCTCCCAGCCGAAGGCCGAACTACTACCGCCGGTTTTGGTCACCCGCGCGGAGATCTGGTCGCTCTGAACGTCCAGCCGCGAGGTAAGTTCGTCCCCCTGCTCGATACGGGCAGAGACTTCGGCGGAAATCTGGTCGGCCTGAATTTTCAGTTGTGCCCGGGTTTCTATAAACTGACGTTCTACCTTACGTGTTTCGTGGGATTTATAGGGGACGGATTCGTCGATTTCCTCAGAACCGGGGGCGGAAACATCCGCGCGTATCATTTTCCCGTAGGACTTTGACACGCTGTAAATGCCGCCATAGGTTCCTTTAACCTGAACCGCGTCTCCAATCTCCGCCGCTGGGTCTAAGATTGCGCCTGTAGCCGTATACGTCTGGTAGGAATAGCCGTTGATTCTGGCCAACATATCGTTTGCCATTTTCTGAGTTCCGAAAGGGTTTTCGGAGATCAGTTCCCTGCCGCTGTCTGTACCCGCCGTGTACTCCACGCCGTCAGCAACCTTCAACGTGACACGGCTGTACGCGCTGAGTGGGTCTGATATTTTCAGGCTGTCGGCGGCAGACCCGATGATGAACTTATCAAACAAGGATTCTGACACCTCCAAACGTGATCGCTCTGTTATCGCTTCCGCCAACAATCAGATAGTTGGTTTCCTTCGGAAGCCCCGTGAGCGTGACCAGCATCAATTCTCCGGTGGCCGTCATAGCCCAGGAGCCGGTGTACATTGCACCGATGTAGCCAATGACCTCACGGCAGCTGTACCCGGCAGGGTACGGGATTTCGTAACCAGATGTCACGATTTGATATACCCGGCTATCCAGCGAGATGCCGACTGCGTCGGAAATCTCTTTTAGAACTTCAATGTCACTTGCAGGCCAGTTAAGGGAGGATTCTGCCGGATAGTCTTCTTCCAGAAGAAGCATTCCGTCGTATCCGTGGAGCGTTAGTTTTGCCCGGTCGCCGATTTCTCCTTCGCTCCGTTTGTCAATGTAATACTTTCCTTGTGGCAGCCATTCAGAGGCGGCATTCTCATTTGCAGCTCTGATATATGGCCGAAGAAGCGCGCGTTTTGGGATATCGCCATAGGGATGAATCATTTCAACGTTGATCTCACCGGCGCAGGTTTTTCCAACGTCAGGAGAATCGGAAAGAAGCGGTTGCTTCTGCTCCATGGATATCAGCAGTTCTTCACCGTAGCCGGTTTCAGCGCCGCCACTATCCACCAGAATACGTACCCCGCCGAACGTGATTGCGCTTCCGCTTTTGTCAATTAGCTTTCCGGTATCACCGATGCAGAGGCGGTTTTCAAACCAGTGGTTGCCAGCTACAATGTCCCGGTATTCCTGTGATACGTTCTGCATAAGCGCCCGTCACCTCTCAATCAGGGGAAAGGTAATGCCGCTCCACCAATCGTCTTCCGGCTTCTCTATCAGGAAGGAAGCCGGGTTATTGTTGGAGTACATGGTCACATTGTTGCGGTACCCGCTCATAGGGTCGTAGTAGTCCACAGAGACGTATTCCGGTAGGATGGTATTCAGCACCAGCATGGCTTCCTCTGCCAACAGAGGGCGGCAGGTGATGTCCAGACGGATTTTGGTAGCCACCCGGCCACGCTGCATCTGCCCGTCCATGGTGCGCCCGGAATTGGGTGCATCAATGTCATTGCGCTGCCACTTTACGCCCTGTTTGGCGATGAACGGCATGAAGTCCACGCCGTTTATCTTGAGCATCATCTTCATGCCGTTTTCACTCCTTCCGTTTATCCATACATTCTTGCGTTCCTGCGCTGAGCATCCCGGACAGCCCGGTCGAAGTCATATCCACCGCCACCTCCGTTGTCCTGATTCCGCATCTCCGCGATGATCTGCTGGGCGACAGCGTACAGAGCGTTGATAAGGTCTTCGTTTCCTTCACGGGTGGCCGTTGCGATGCCCTCAACGATTTGGTCATTGTTGGCAACTGCTGTCCGTCTGCCAATAGAGCCAACCATTTCTGCGCCGGCTTCACGGGCTATAAAGAGTTGGCCTTGGTCTACAAAGCCGCCATCGGCAAGCATCGGAATTTGAGGAACGCTGATTTCCCGGAGCCCGGAGAACGGGGTAAATCCTGCAATGCTGAATCCTCGGATACTGCGGAGAATGCTGTTGATTCCGCCGAATGCGTAGCTGATTGCCGAGTTAAGTCCGGAAAGAACGCCGTTTATGATTCCTTTGAAAAATCCGACTACTTTCCCAAATATAACCGTTATATCTGTCCACAAATCCGTGAAAAATCCAACAATCGGGCGAATGACGTTTGCGTCAAACCAGGCTGCAATTCCAGAGAAAACAGTGCTGATTTTATTCCACGATTTTATGGCCCAGGAAGATATGCCATCCCAAAGGCCGGAGAAGAATCCGGATATTGGTTGCACAACGTTTATATTGAACCATTCCGCAGCGGGGGCAAAGAATGCGCAGATTTCATCCCACTTCTGGTAAATCAGAATACCAAGGTCTGTCAGTGCGCCTATTACTAGGCCAACGAGTGCGCCGATAGCTGCACCAACAGGGCCACCGACAGAGCCTATCGCCGTACCAATGATTGCGCCAATTCCCGTAGCAGCTAATGTAGACCCCGCCGGAATCAGTAACCCATTGAGGGTATTCAGCCCATTCACGATCGCGTCGTATACGCCGGTAACGAACATTGGGATTCCAGCAACGATTCCACCGATGGCTGCCCCGATAAGCCCCGTGCTTATCGTTCCGCCGCCAGCAGTAATCGCCTTGGCTACAGCGCTTTTCCCAAACGCTTTGAAAATAAACTGTCCAATTCCCTTCCCCAAAAGTCCGGCACCAGCTGTTCCAGTAAGGCCACCAAGAATAATTTCTCCGAAATTGAAACTGTTGAGCTTTTTCTCGATAGCATCTTTGATGCCGCTGAACTCGATTGTAAATCCTGTGGCGGTTAGAATCACGCCTGCGGAAATCGTAAGCGGAATGGAAAGGCCGTTTTTCCCAAGCGTTTTGAGTGCCATAATTCCGTTCAGGAAATTGTTTGACAGCTTCCATGCAAGTAGCGCAATTCCGATTGTGGCAATAAGCCCCAGAATCTCTTTCAGATTGTCCTTAACAAAGGAAACAAGCGGCTCCAGTTTCTTTTTCCACTCGTCAATCTGTGTGGTTACTGCATTTTTCAGGAAATCATACCCCGGCAAGTCTAAGCCAAGGTCTCCACCGCCTACACCGGCTCCGCTTCCACTGCCGCCCTGATTCTGGTCGGGGAGGACATTCAGTTCATCAAACCCGGCAAGGTATCGTTTCAGTTCCTTCGCCGAACCGGCGGCACTGTCCATGTTGTCGGCAATGGCACCGCTCCCGGCAGAAGCGCTCCCAATCGCATCCCCCCATTTCGGGGACTTTACCGTTACCCCGAACAGGGCGGCAATGGCCGCTATGATTTCCTGCAAGGCGCTTGCCACGGCAATAGCAATTGGCAGAACCTTCGTCAGAATCGGGATAAAGATGTTTCCCACGGCACGTGCGGCTTGTTCCAGTTCCGCCCGTAGTACCCGCAGCATGTTTGCCGGATTTTCCAGCGTTCGCGCCATATCACCTTGCACCTGCGTTACCTGCGTCATCATGGCGTAGTACCGCAGCTGGGATTTCTCCGCCTGCGTCATGCTGGAAACGCTCTTGTCAATTCCGAGATTCAAGCGTTCCTGCTCCAACCGGGCAACAGACAGGTCGTAGCCCAGCCGCCGCAGAGGTTCGAGTTCTCCGGAAATACCGGACTGAACCTTCTGCATTGCCGATTCAAAATCGATATTATAGAAGGAGGCAAGGTCATAGCCAAGCTGCGTCAGGTTTTTGGACATGAAAGCGGCCTTATCTCCGGCAACGCCAAAGCCGGTAATAATCGTGTTAAAAACGCCCTGATTCCGCATCCATTCAGCGGGGTCAATGCCCATTACCTCAGAAACCTTCTGTGCGTAGTTATAAGCTTCCTCGGCATACTGCCCCATGGAAACGGTGAATAGATTCAAATCCTCGGTATATTTGGAGGACTTGTTGATTGCGCTGCTCAGAAACTTCGCTATCGCCCGGTACGCCACAGCAAGGCTAAGCCCTTTCAGCGCAGAACTCCACGCATTTGTGCTTGTAGTTGCCCGCCTTACCGTACCGTTGTACTGCTCCGTCGATGTTATCAGCCTTTGAATTCTGCTTGGAAATGCCGAAAAGCCGGAGGAAACCTTGTTCATTTCGTCAGCGAAGGGCTTCATGGCCGCCGCCAAATCCTGCATTTGCCGGGTGAACTTGTCAATGTCCGCTTTTTCAAGCTCCTGGATGACCTCTGGCAACTTTTTCAGCTGGTTGATGAAGGAAGTCATATTAGACCGGCCAAGCTCAGACAGAGGCTGCAATCCGGATGCCAGATTCCGCAGTTTTTCTCCGGGGGTGTCCGGCAGATTGGTGATTGCCTGATTGATGGCCGCCAGCTGGTTCCCGATGGACGCGGAAATTTTCAGGCTGTCCGTCTGGGCTTTCAGATTGCTCAGAGAACTGCTAATGCGGTTCATCTTGTTCGCAAAATCGCCGGTATTCATGTTGTTCACGGCGTTCTTGATTTGCGAAATTCCTGCTGCAACTTTGGAAAGGGCAGTTGTGGAACCGCTGATCGACGTTTTTAGCTCTGTCAACTTTTTTGCCAGAACCTCCACCCCTGCGGATGCCGCGGCACTGTCATTCACAATCTGAAACTCAATGCCCTGCATTTCCACATTGTCAGCCATTCCCTTCACCGCCCTTCTTCTCAAATTTCTTGTTGATGGAAACCATGAACATCTCCATCATGGCTTTCGCCTTTTTGTCGCTCTTTTCCTGCTGGGTCAGCTGCTTTTCTCCACTATCCGCCGCTTTCCGCTGCCCAGTGTGCAGCTCAAATGGCTGCTCCCGGTAGGGAACCGGCTTCGGAGGCTTCTTGCTGAAACTGAACCGAAGAACCGGGGCGGCATCCAGAAGGGCTTCATAGTAATAAGCCCCTTGCATCCACATATCCTGATTCTTCAAGTCCCGTTTGATCTTGTCAGCTTCCCGGTAGGCTTTCACCAGTTCCACGTCCTGATTCCAGAACTGGTCATAGGTCATGCCGATTGCAAGATAGTACGGGAATAACTTCTTGAAGATATTTGTGTAAGCGTAAGAGGGGGCAGGGGTCTCCCCACCCCCTCCGTTTTCGGAAAGAAGTTCGCTTACTCTACTGCTTCCCAGCCGGGGTTTCCCTCGTTTTCCTCTTCATCATCGGAAAGCAGGGTGTACACAGCCTCGGAGTACATTTCTGCCAGCACCTTCACAAGGCCGGACTTGTTGCTCAGACCGTCATAAATCTTGTTGATGGTAGCAACCTTGGTGTTGGGATGATTCGCCGCGAAAGCGCCGCTGAACAGCATGGGGATCATGGTAGCGGGCTTGTCGCCAAGCTCATTGATGGAGAACCCGGTCTTCTCCATGGCGGAAACCGTGGAGCGGGTGAATTCCAGCGTGTACTTCTTGCCGTTGTAGGGAATGCAGATTTTCTTAGCCATCGCTAATCCTCCTTAAAAATGTGTGGTCTGTGTTTTGGCTTAGGTCGCGTCGTCCAGCTCAATGGGCGTGGACGGGGCAATGGAAATGTTCAGGTCTACAACCTCGTTGACGCCGCCGCCGGTGGGGTAGCAAGTCAGCTGACCATCGAACTTGAACTTGCCGTCAGAGCCGGTAGGGGTCAGGTTCGTGCCGTCACCGGTTCCGCCGAACCACACAGCGTAGCTCTCGGTCTTTCCGTTGAGAGCCACCAGCTTCTTGTAGTCATCCAAGGTGTAGTTCGCCGTGAAGGAGAGGGCATCCAAGGACTGGATACCGGCGATGTAGGTCTGCATCTTGTCAGACAGGGTAGTGGTTTCCAGCATCTCCGGATCGCCGCCCAGATCAGGGAATTCCTTGATGTCAATGAGCTTTTCGTAGGTGTTGCCGGTGGTTCCCTTTTTCATCAGGAAAACTTTATACGTGCTTATGGCCATGTTTAATCATCCTTTCGTTGTAATAAAAAACGGGCTGCCTCCTGTGAAGCAGCCCTTCGGCTCTCTTTCCGCCCTTACGGAAAGGTAAAGCATATTTACCTGCGGTAAATTGTTCCGCCGTCCGTCTCCGCCCGATACCGGGCTACCAGACGGTAAATCGTCCCGTTTTCCATGTTCGGAACAGGGGACAACGAAATTCTCGTGAAATTCCGTTTGTAGAGCATTTCGTCTATAACGCCCATGATCTCCCGGCAGGTGCTTTTCTTTCTTCCCGCCTTGTCGGAGTACACATTCACCTCGTACATCAGCGTGGAAAACTTTTCCCGGTCGCTGCTGTCCAGCCTGTTCGCGGACATATAATTGTCCTGCTCTACGATGCTTACATAGGGGAATTTTGGAGGAGCGTTCACATATTCTCCGGATACCGAAATGCCCTTGAAGCGATTTCGCAGAGCCTCGGCAATGGGGGTATAGATCAGCTTTTCAATATCAATCAAGCCCTGAACACCTCCATAACGATTCTCGGGAGCTCCTGCTCAATCGCTTTTCTCGCCTCATACATGGGCATTGCAGGAGGATTTCCGTATGTGTGGCCGCCGCCCTTGTCTTTGGGCAGATACCAGCCTTTGGGGTCGTCCCAATGACCTTTCCCGTCCGGGTAGGTGCCAGCCCCCATGCCAAACTCCGACGCTTCCGGGTGTCCGGTTCCGTAGGTGATACCGGCTCCAAATTCGATGAAAAGGACGGATTCCCCATCGGCCTTTACGGCGTAACCATTCGGGATTGCCACGACGGACACGGTTGCATCCCTCATCCCGGTGTAAACAGCCCGTGAGAACCGGATGGAAGCCACAGAAGCACCCAGCATTGCCAGCCTTTCGGTCAGTTCCTTTGCCTTGTCCTTCTGCCAGCGTTTGTATTCCTTCAATTCGTCCTGAATCTTCTGGATGCCGGAAACCGACAGCGGAACCACAATTCTCTTGTAGCTCACGACACGCTCACCTTCGTAACGGCGATGGATACTGAGTTCAGAGACTTTGCCACCCGTCTGACCATGTAGTCATACAGGGGCTTCCCGTCCTCGTCATACACAGGCTCCTTGTCCAGGAATAGCACGGTATTCTCGTCAATGGGGCAGGTCATGTCATCCGTAACGATGACCTTGTCATACCCGGCAAGATTGCCGAACTGCTCCACCTGAGAAGCCCCGGTCGCAGCGGATACGTTGGCGCGGAAGGAAACGGCAGGTTTGTACACAACAGTTTCCTCGCCGGTTTCGTTGCCGTCCTCGTCGGTGACAGGCACTTTCCGGTCATACAGCAGATACCAGAAGCTTTGCTTGTTTCGCTCCATGATTCTCATACTGTCACCTCACAGAACCCCGGCCATGGGAACGATCTGTCGCATCATGGATTCCGGAACGTCCCCGTTCTCGTAGGAACGGGAAATTCCGTTCTCGCTGTGAGACAGCTCCCCCTCGCCGCCCCGCTTGTTCAGAAGATACGTAGCAATCTCCACCTGTAGATAGCTGTACTGCTCCGGAACCTCCATAATGGAAGGGTCAAACGGGTATGCCCTGCGGCAAATCTTACTTGCCGCAATGCCAAGGTAGGCAGAAACCGTGCTTTCGTCGGTTTCATTCGCCATGGCTTTTACCAATGCGTTTTTCTCGGCTTCCTGCACGGTTTCTTACCTCCTTTCATTCTACGGGTTCTCCCGCCTTCTTGCGTGGTTTCTTGATAACGGGAATAGGATTATTCTCCGATAAACCAAACTTGGTGATAACTTCCTCGCGGGTGAGCGGTACGGGGTCGTTGAGGGTATCAACGACTACCGTTCCCATCACCACAGAAGTGCTCTCCAGTTCGCGCCGGGTAATCACCTTGTCCTTTGCGGTAAAGCCCACGTTGCGAAAGTGATCTCCCTCGCGCACATACACTTTCCCGTCAGAAACATAGAACATGGTGAACCTCCTTAGCCGTTGGTGATGATCTTTGCCAGAGCAATGGTCTTCGGGTCGGCCACGATAGACCAGTTGGCAGATGCAGCAAGCTGTGCATCCGTGGGAGAAGCGGTGTAGCCGGAAGTGGGTTTGGTAAAGCTGAAACCGTTGGGGTGCATGGTTTCACGGATACGAGTCACCAGAGCGTCATAGCCGCCGCCCTTGAGAGCATCACGGGTCAGTTCGGAAGGCACCTTCACGGGAGCGGGGGCGTACTGAATTGCGCCAAGGCCGAGGACGTAGGTGGTGTAGGTGGCCGCTTTCGCACTTTCTCCGCTGGTAGCGGCGGTGGCGGGGCAGCTGTCATCTACGACAACAGTCATGCCATTCACGGTGCCAATGCGGAGGGGGCGCTCAACGCCGTTGGCGTCGGTGTATTTCAGGAAGTCCAGCAGCTTCAGGCCAGCCATATTGGTGGCGACCTTACTGTGCATGAACACCAGCCGGAAAGCGTCCTGATTGTCGCCCACGGCCTTCTGAATCGCATCGCCAATGGTGGTAGCGCCCATCTTGTTTGCGTCCGCAACGGTGGTGGATGCGGAAGACAGGTCAGTGATGTGGTTCGCCCAACCGGCAAACTCACCGCTGCCGGTCACACCGAACACAGCATTCAGGATTTTCAGCATGATGGACTGACGCTGCTTCTGCCAATACTTGGACACCTGAGACACGATCTGCTGCATGGGGTCGGCACCGCTGTTGTAATCAACGATGAAGTCCTTCTCCTTCCAGCCGTGGGCGCGGCCAAACACGATACCATTCTGAGCGCTGCCTTCGGGGTCGGTCAGGGTGATGTCAGTTGCGCCATCGTAGTTCTCGGGAGTGCCGCCAATGACTTTGTAGAACGGCAGCGTATAAAAGTCAGAGCCGTTGGAAATCAAGCCCGCCAGTTCTGCGTTCGGGGCGACAGCGCCGCTCTCAAACATCGCGGTCAGGGTGGGGTCTTTCGCATTTGCCCAGTTGTAGTTAAACAGCTCGGGGTCAAACGGAAAGCCAAGATAAGTAGCCATAATGTTTTACCTCCATAATCATTTCAAAATTGTTTTCCAGTCAGGATTGTTCTTGATAAACTCCATCTGGGATTTGGTGTCGAGTTTCAGGAAATCCGCCTTGGTCATTGCGCCGCCGGGGTTTCCATCCGCGCCTCTGGGCGTTCTTTTCATCTTGTCCGCAATGACTTTTTGGGCGTATTTTTCCAAAAACGTCTGGTTGTTGGCAAAAACCGTAGCCATATCGCCGGATTCCATGGCCGCCGCAGTAGCGTCCGCAAGGGCTTCATCATAGCCCTGAGCAACCAGCTTTGCTTTGTAACCGGCAACGGTTTTTTCCTTCCGCAGACCGGCCAGTTCCTTTTCCATGTTCTCCCACTTTTCGGCCTGCTCCTGTTGCTTCCTCTGCTCGTCAGTCAGAAGTGCATTGTGCTTACGCTTCCATTCCGCAGCCTCGGAATTGGCCTTGGACAGCGCGTTTTTCTGCCTTTCCAGCTCTACGGCGTTGTCCTCGTACTCAAAGCCTTCCAAAGCGGCAAGCTTCTGTTCCGGGGTCATGTCCGCATAACCTTCAATGAGATTTGTGTCGATTTTTGCCATAATTATTCCTCCTGCGTTTGGTGAGGCGGTTCCCTCCGCCGTGATCTCTGTTTTTACGGGTTGTCTCCCGTCTGCGTTTTTGATAGAGCAGCTTCCCTGCTGCTGTTATGGAGGGCTGTACAGGCTTCGATCCTGTGACCTGCGGATTAACAGTCCGTTGCTCTACCAGCTGAGCTAACAACCCACATATCCCCGGCTTACGGTGCCGGGGAACCGCTTTGCCCGTTTCCGGGTTTCATCGCCGATAGGGAGGCCATCGGCGATATATATGGCGCGAGGCCGATTTGAACGGCCTTCTGTGGGGGGAGAGGTGAACCCCATTCGCTGTCTGCCGCGCCTAATTTTAAGTTTCTGTTTGCCTTACCGCTTATCGATGCCGCAGTGTAAAAAAGAAGGGCTTCCAATACCATTTCTGGTATCAGAAGCCCTTCGGCTGTTCGCTGCTCCCTAGAGCAGTCACAAATTATACCATTTGGTGTGGCTCTTCCGCGAAAGGTGCGGCGCTCTTTGCCAAACAGTCAGTTAACCTTCTTGCGCCGAATCTCAATGACCACGATCTGGCCTTGTTCGACTTTGATTTCCGCCTGATTCCGGCGGTGGATGATTTCCTCAATCGCCCGAATTTCCTTTTCCGTCACTCTGACCGCCGGTCTGGTTTCCGCTTCCATCGCCGTTCCCTCCGTTCTGCGCGGCAAGCTTCGCCGCTTTTTTCTCCTGTTCCGCCATGTAATCCATGCTCATGCGGTAGGCCAACTGCGGGTCGGAAAATAACCCGCAATGTGTAAATGCCAATTCAGGGGCGATTTTCTCACAAGCAAGCATCTGGGTTAGAACCGTTGATTTCTGCGCGATATTCTCATAATTCCGCCGCGTGAATCGGATTTCCAGTGCCGAGAGTTTCAGGCTCAGATGCCCCATGTCCCGGCAGATACGCAGCACCAGCTTCAAAAATTCCTTTTCGGACTTCTTGAAAATCAGCTCCGTGTCCTTGGCTCTGGCTTCCGCTGCCGACCAGCCGTCCCGCATGATGACCGCCGACCCGGTGTCAGAGGTAGAAGTCCCTCCGTTCCGGTTGGGCATTCCGCAGATGGTCAGCACCGTTTCATACATGCTGTCCACAAGGGTCTGCGTCTGGGTCTGGTTCATTTCGGAGGTCAGATATTGAATCTCCGCTTTCAGTGTGGCGTCAATATCCCTGAATTTGATCGCGCCCTCGTCCCGCAGTTTCTTGTAGTCCTCACTGCTGATGTCAACATTATGGAACAGCATCAGTGCTTGAACGAACTGCTCTACGCCGTCAATTCGGTTGCTCTCCGTCATGTTGATTGCGTCAAGCAACGGAATCACAATTTCAAACGCCCCTAAACGAGCCATGTTTGCCGGGTACTCCACAATCGGGATTCCCAAAATCTGGTCTTCTGCGCGAATAACAGCCCATGTGTTCCAGACCTCGAAATACCTGGTTTCTGTCCAGCAGGAGAAAACGAGCGTTCCGTCCTCTTTTAGAACATACCGTACACCCATCATGGGTTTATGGCCAAGCCCCACAGAGTACACCACGAATGCGTATCTTGGGTCAAGGGTGAATATCTCAAAAGGAGCCTCGTCTTCCTCGGCATCCGCCAGAACGTCCGGCAAAGTCATTCGATAAGAGGTACCGCAAGTGAAGAGCCAATCGGCAAGTTCCTTATCCTTTTCCTGCTTGTCCTCGGACAGCATATAGTCATTCAGTTTCAGCACTTCGGAGGAAATGTCTTCGTCCCCACCACGGCTTACGTACTGGATTGGTTCGCCAACCTGATAGGCCGATTTGAAAGATACGATCTCATTTGCTCGGTTCTCCACAACCATGTTGTTGATTTCCGGGCGGACTTCCTTCACACGGCTCAGAATTGGCTGTTCTCCCTTGTAGTACCAGTACAGGTAATCAATCTCTGCCTGATTTTGCAGGTGCGTAAACAGTGCCTTTTGTAGCACGTCGATGATATTCCCCTCGTTTATATCCGTAACATCGGTGTAAATCACCCGACGCCCGAATAACCGTCTGCTCTCCGTATTACGCACCCCCTTTTCCGGAAATCTATTTTCTCATTTACCATTATACCACAGTGGCGGATGGTTGTCTACTTAATTCTCGTTCGTAAACCATCGGAGAATAAAAACACAAAGCGCATCGGGTGAAGTTACCTACACCCAACGCGCTCACATCCAATATTTACTTGTTATTTGCCGCTAATCGTGTCTGCGATCCCTTTAATCTGGCTGCAAACAGCAGCCAGAACGTCGCAGTACATCCCAACCCGCGCCTTACCAAGGGCAAGTTCCCCGGTTTCGGGGTCAGCCTCCATGTCAAGCATATCCAACAGCATTTCCGTTGTTGCAAGAGCCATGTGAGCATTCATCCAGATTTCGTTCATTTTTGCGGTTGTCATACGGTCTTGCCCTCCCCCAGAAACTTATTCAGGAAGAACGTCTGCCCTTTGCCGGTAACTTTCGGTGTCTTGCTCACAGAGGTATGTCCGTCACTGTGATTGATGACCGTTTCCTTGATACGGAAGAGCCCCTGCTCCATGCTGGCCTGCGTAGGCATGTTGTAATCCGTGCCGTTGCGCTTGATTAAGTACCCATTGTCCCGCATCCACCGGAACAGCCGTCTTTCGCCCATGTCAACACCATTCTGCCGCATGATCTTTGCCAACTCACCCACAAGAACCGTGCTACTGGAAGCGGCCACGCTGTCAGCGAACAGAACTTTGGGTGCATCGGCCTGGACTTTGGATTCCAGGGCTTTCCGCTTGTCCGTTTCCTCTTTCAGAGCGGTTGCCACTTTCAGCAGGTAATCCGGGTTCAGAATCGCCGCTTCCAGCGTTTCCTGGGTCATGTAGGCTCCGTGCTTGCGGATGGAAGGCAGCACTTCGGAAGTGACCCACCGGCGGAACTTCTTGGCAGAGGGGAGCTTGCTGGAAAGCACAAGGGAATAAAGGCCACTTTCGTTGATGACGGTCATATCCTGCGTTCCGCCAAGGGTGTCACATTTCGTTACTCCCTTGTCTTCTTCATCAACATGGTCAGCGAGGGCTTTCCGGGGATTGCTGTACCCCAGAACCGCCGCCACATCCTTGCCGACAAGCCAAAATTCGCCATCGACTTCAACTCTGCGAATAGAACCAAATTCCTCGTTGCTGAATACCTTGATTTCGTTATTCATAAATTTTCCTCCTTGATTTCAGCCCAGAGGAATGATAGAATGGATTTACCATCCTTCGGGCTGGTGTTTTGATAACCGTAACCTGTTCACTTCCTACGGCGGCAGGTTGCGGTTATTCTTTTTTGTCCAGTTCTTTCTTTACAAGCAAAATACCTTTGTTTACCACATCTGTTCTTGAAATTTCAAGTTTTTCTGCACAAAAATCAAGAATTTCAAGTTCCTCTTTGCTCATTCTAAGCTGTAAACTTTTATCTCGCTTGCTATTACCTTTGACTGGCCTTCCGGTTCGTGGCGACATATCATCACCTCTCTTTTGCCATGGCATTATTATATATTATGCAATGGCAAAAGTCAAGCATTATTTTAGAATGGTCTTGAAAAAACTTCCACCACAGCCCCGTTAAGGCTCTGGGCGAACTCCGCAAACATAGCCATGCCGTCCGGGACATCGTCATTCTTGTTTTTTCCCGCCATGGTGTAGGAGCAGAGCATATCCATCATGCGCCCGTAGTCCGTATTCCGCTTGTATTTGCTTTCATCCAGGAATAGGCAATGCTCCTTGACCCATGCAGAATTGACGATGATTTTTGTCTCCTTGTTCGCCGTTGTGAATTTTGTGGTAATGTTGGTGATGCCGCCCATCCGCTTGACATCGCCCTGAATCTTCTCCGCAATGCGCCGTCCGGCGGAGTTACTTTCAAACCGGCACATTTTCACCTTGTCCCGCACCAGAATATCCGCAAGGCGAATATCTACTGTGTCAGGGAGTCCATTGTCGCAGATGCAGTCACCGATGTAATAATCCTGCCCATATACATAGCCAACAGGGAGGAAAGCGTAGTCCGTTCCTTTGTCCTTGGTATCGCAGATGCCGATAATCGCATCCGGTTCCTTCTCTGGCAGTTCAAAGAAACGCCGCAGTTCCTCCGCATGGTAGACAAGTCCCTCCCGCTCTATGGGCTGGTTCATATACAGTGCTTTCCAGCTGACCGAATCCATAATATCCCGCTGTTCCCGGTAGAACTTGGTGGAGAACCCCACGCCAAACTCATAATCAAAATTGCTTTCGTCATCCTCGTTCATGGCCGGAATCCGAATGAATTTCGCCCGGGGATTGTTCTCATATTCCCGTTCCAGCCGTCCGATCACATCATGCACGCTCCACCGGGTAGCAATATGAAGCTCTTTGCATTTGTCACCGATTTTACGCTGCCGCAGGTCGGTGGTGTAAGTCTCCCACAGCTTGTCCAGCCGCTCTTTGGATAGCGCGACCTCAATACCAGATACCAGATCGTCGCAGTACAGTAGGTTTGCCGCCCGGTACAGACCGGCATTGCCCGTTCCTATGGAGGTAAATTCCAGCGTCTCAAATCGCTGCCGCTTATCAAGGTCAATTCGGCAGTCCTTTGCGTTGGTGCTGGACACCTGAACGGCAGGGAAGACATCATGCCATAGATATTCACCCTTTGAGTCAAACAGCCGCAGACATTCGTCATACACGCCCCGCACAAAGGAATTGGAGTGGCTGCCCGTCAGATTCGGGTTGTTTGGGTCGCGTCCGGCAATCCAGGTCAGCAGGAAGATTGCAAGCGTGGTCTTTCCTACGCCGGGGGGCAAACTAACCGCCAGCAAATCCAGCTTGTCATCCCCGCACAGCGCTTGCAGCGCGTCCACCACGGGCTTTAGCTGCTTCTTCCGTGGCTGATAAAACCGCTTTTTCGCCTGCCTGTCCAGCTCCATATAGGTGAGATAGCTGTCAAAGTCATATGGAGCCTCAAACAATAGGCCCCGCCGCCAAAGGCTGTAGAAGCCCTCCACCTGAGACATGGGCACTTTATCCATCATTCGGTCGCACATATCCTTCAATTGTTTATTCGCTCGATGTGCCGCCGTGAAATCAGTCTCAGCCCATGCCTGACACAGGGAAAACAGGTCTTCGTATGCCCCGATATCACCCGGTCTGTTCTCGATAGCCCCCAGAATGGAGGTTGACAATTTCTCATAATCCATACTCTCACCTCACAGAGCGTCAGCTTGTTCAAATGCTTTCAGCAGTTTTGGAAACTGGATTGCGAAGAAATCCACCATTTCCTCGTTTTGTGCCCAGTAAGAGTTTTCAGCAAGGCCGCTTTCAAATAGAAATGCGTGAATGATCTCATGCCGCTTCACCTTGTTCGTCTGAACCGGAAGGTTTTGCTTGCAATTTGGTTCCCCCTTGCTGTCTTCGTAATTTTCGACCAGCATCTCTTTCGTAGTTTCATCACAGAAACCGTCACAATCCTTGAGCCTTGGCTCTTTGCTTCCCCGAATTACTGTAAGCGTATATTCTGCTCCCAAAACGTCGATTTTCATAAATTCCCTCCTGATACAAAAATAAGGGCTGCCCGTGCGTATCTCAGCACAAGCAGCCCTTCGGCTATGGCTCCCACCTATGGGAACATTTATTCACTTATGGGTTTGCCCCCTATACATGCTTCATAAGCTCTATCAGCACGAATATGGGGAACAGGAGAATCAAGAGAAATTCCATTTACTTTTTCTCCTTCTATGTATATTTCTCCTGTTGTTTTTTCTTCTAGTCCTGCAATAATTGATAATAGTGTGGATTTTCCACATCCACTTGGTCCTATAATACTTACAAATTCACCCTTTTTTACTCTAAAATTTACATTTTTAAGTGCTAATATTTCTCCTTCTTTATTTTGATATTTCTTGCTTATATTCTTTACTTCTAAAATATTTTCCATTTCATTCCTCCTCATATTCTTCTAATATATTTTATGTAAAATATATATAAGGAGTTCTTTTTTTGCTAAATTAATCTAATAGTATAAAAATAATGTCTCCTGTATGATACAGAAAACATTCTTTTTTAATATCTTGTTTTTAATTTAAATAAATTTAAAAGTGTAATTTTATTTATAATACTTCTTTCTTTAGCTTTAGCAATTCTTCTTTATTAATTTCCGTACTTTCTATTATTATTTTTTCATCTATTCCTTTTTTTATTAATCTTTTTGCCACTTCTAATTTTCCCTCTATTTTGCCTTCTATTTTGCCTTCTTTTTTTCCCTTCCTTATCATTTCTCGATTTTCATTTACTAGTCTTTCATATAAATCACTCATAATATCTCCTTTCTTTATTTTAATTTCTAATTTTTCTAGTAATTCATTTTTGGTTACTTCTTCCAATGTATCATTTAGCAAATAATATATTATATCACTTATCTCATACAACTGTTTTTTATTTTTCGCATGTTTTACAATCATCTCTAGATTTTCTTTTAGTTCTTGTTTATTCTTCGATTTTTCTATTATCATTCCATAACCAAATAAGCTTTGTTTTTGCAATAAAAATGATTTAGATAATTTGTTTGTTTCAATCAAATTATATTCTAAGTCTATTTTGTAATTTTCGAATACATAATCAGATATTTGCTTTTCTTTAAAATTTTTTGGTATTTTCCATTTTTCATTTCCTGTATAAATAATAATTGGAACAATAATTGGATATCTTGTATTTTGATTTATTTTCTTTGACTTTTTCCATTCTTGGATAATATCTATACAATAATTTAGAATTCTATATGGCATATTGTTATCAATTTTAGATTGATGTTCTACTAAAAAAAATACTTCTTTGCTTTTTAGCCTATAAACTATGTCCGCTTCTTTTGATTTATACTTTTTTGTAATATAACTATTAGTATATTTTATAAGGTCTTGACTTTGTATTTTTTCATTAGGTTCAAGAAAATCATTTATAAATTTTCTCATTTCTTTTTCATCTTTTAGGATATTTTTTATTAATTTGTCATGTCTGTTATTAATTTTGTTTCGATTTATGTTATAATTAGCATTTTCCTCTGCTAATTGAAAAATCGCATTTAGTCTTAAAGTATGTATACATTTAATGTAGTTTTTGTATGTAAATACTTTCAAATCTTTCCTCCCTATTATATTGTTTTTTGATGTGAATGTCAATATTTATTAATTAGTAAAACGCGTTTTTCTTATATAGCCAGTATACCACCTCCTTATTTTTTATTTCTTGGTAATTAGATTGAATTTTCGAATTTAAAAATAGAATTAAAATTTCTAAAAAAATAAATTATGATTTAAATTATTTTGAAATCACCTTAAATATATTAAACCACAAAAACAGGAAAAATCCAAGCTTTTTCCTGTTTTTTCACTAATTTTTCATCGCAAAATTCGACAATTATGTTCTATATGTATTACATTCGTACTTATATTTTAATCAAAATAACTGCTTATTTCTTCCAACTGTTCAAAATCTTTTTGCCTTAAAACTTCAAATGCTACAATTGCTACTGAATTTGATAAATTTAATGAACGCAATGTATGCCTCATTGGTATTCTAATTGTCTGATTAATATACTTTTGTAAAATATCTTCTGGCAATCCTTTTGTCTCTTTTCCAAACAATATAAACACTTCATTCATACCTCTATAATCTGGATCTGAATATACATGTTTTCCTTTAGTTGTAGCAAAAAACATATTATTTTCTTCAGGTTTATATTTCTTTAAAAACTCTTCAAAACTTTCATGTTCTTCTATCTCAACTTTATCCCAATAATCTAATCCTGCTCTTTTAACAGCCTTCTCAGATATATCAAATCCTAGTGGATGCACTAAATGTAACTTTGCTCCAATTGCTGCACAAGTTCTTGCTATATTTCCTGTATTTTGTGGTATCTCTGGTTCTACCATTACTATATCTAACTTCATATTTTATTCTCCTTTAAGACAGAAGAGACAGAAGGGACAGGTCTAAAATGTCCCATTTTCATGTCAATTTATGTCTTTTTTTGTATTATTTATATTTTTATATGATTCGACAAAATTCATGGGACATTTTAGACCTGTCCCTTCTGTCTCACATATTCATACAAAATAATTCCTGTTGCTACTGATGCATTTAAGCTTTCTGTTTTTCCGAATCATTGGTATTTTTATTTTCTCGTCTGCTATTTCTTGTATTTGTTGTTCCACTCCATTTGCTTCATTTCCTATAATTATTACTTTTTTATAGTAATTTATATCATATATTGTATTTTCTGTTTGAAGTGATGATACTACTATTTTAAATTTGTGTTTTTTTATTTCTTTTAAAGTTTTTTTCAAGTCCTCACATTCTATTATTTTAACTCTAAAGATTGCTCCCATTGTTGAACGTACTACTTTTGGATTATAGCTATCTGCTGTTCCTTTTGATACCAATATTTGGTTTACTCCAACACTGTCAACAGTTCTAAGGATTGTTCCTAAATTTCCAGGGTCTTGAACATCATCTAATGCTACAATAATATCTTGTGTATAATCAATTGTTTTATCCCCATTGTTTTTTTCTATAACAGCAAGTACTCCCTGAGGCTCTTGCACTTCAGATATATATTTAAAAAGTTTACTTGTTACATATATACAGTTATGTTTAGCAATTTCATACATCAAGTCTTTTGGTATACTTTCTGTTTTTTCACAATCATCACATAAGATTATTTGTTTTATTTTAGCATTCTCTTGGATTGCTTCTTTTACTATTTTAATTCCTTCTACCAAATATTCATTACTTGCATCTCTTTCTTTTTTTTCTTTTAGCTTTCTTATGTGTTTTATTAATTCATTATCTTTACTTGATATTACTTGCATTATTTTTATTCCTCCAAAACATAAATTTAACCTAATAAATATTTAACAAATTCTGTAGTATCATTTAAAATTTTTCTTTCACTACTTGTTCCTATATCTAATGTTATCATTGGCTTTATTCCAGCTGAGAATTTTATTTTTGTTCCATATTTCTTTACCAATTGTGCTATATCTATTTTAAATTTATCTTCACTACCACTTGCTTTAAATGTAAATACTACTGCATCTTTTCTACTTGCAATTTTTTCTATATCTAATTTCTTTGATATATATTTTATTCTTGCTATATCAATTAAATTTTCTAATTCTTTTGGCATGTTTCCAAATCTATCTATAATTTCATCAATGACATTTTGAATATCTTCTTCATTTCTACATAAAGCAATATTTTGATATACTTCTATTTTTTGATTTGAATCGCTTATATATTCGTCTGGAATATAACTTGTTACATTTAAATCAATTTGAATTTCTGTTTCTGACCTTACTTCTATACCCTTCATTTCTTTTACTACTTCATCTAGTAAATTGCAATACGTATCATAACCAACTTGCTCTAAATGTCCTGACTGTATTTCTCCTAGTAAACTTCCTGCTCCACGAATTTCTAAATCTCTCATTGCTATTTTAAATCCAGATCCGAATTCAGTAAATTCCTTGATCGCCTTTAATCTTTTATCTGCAACTTCTGAAAGTAATTTATCTCTTTTATAAGTAATATATGCATATGCTTGCCTATCACTTCTACCTACTCTACCTCTGATTTGATACAATTGTGCTAATCCCATTCTATCGGCATTTTCTACAATTATAGTATTAGCATTTGGAATATCAATACCTGATTCTAAAATAGTAGTACATACTAACACATTTGATTTTTTATCTATAAAATCTTGCATAATTTCTTCAATTTTTGTCCCTGACATTTGACCATGTGCATAAGCAACATTTGCTTCTGGCACTAAATTTGAAATTTGACTTGCTTTTCTTTCTATACCTTCCACATTATTAAATAGATAAAATACCTGACCTTCCCTTTCTAATTCTTTAGTAATTGCTTCTTTTATAACTTCTTCATCATATTCTAATACATATGTTTGAACAGGTTTCCTATTACGTGGAGGTTCGTATATAACAGACATGTCTCTTATTCCTACAATTGACATATGCATAGTTCTTGGAATAGGGGTTGCTGTCATTGTTAAAACGTCTACATTAGTTTTTAATTGTTTTATTTTTTCTTTTGCTTTTACTCCAAAACGATGCTCTTCATCTATTATTAATAATCCTAAATCCTTAAATTCTACATCTTTGCTAAGTAATCTATGTGTTCCTACTACAATATCAATTTCTCCTAAAGCTAAATTCTTAACAACTTCAGATTGATATTTTTTACTTTTAAATCTATTCAATATGTCAACTTTTATTGGATAATCTTTCATTCTTTCTTTGAATTCTTGATATTGTTGTTGAGCTAAGACAGTTGTTGGAGCTAAATATGCTACTTGCTTTCCATCCATTGTGGCTTTAAATGCTGCTCTAATTGCAACTTCCGTTTTGCCATAACCAACATCACCGCAAAGTAGTCTATCCATTGGTCTTTGACTTTCCATATCTTTTTTTACTTCTTCAATACATCTTAATTGATCCTCTGTTTCTTGATATGGGAATTTCCCCTCAAATTCATTCTGCCATGGAGTATCTTTTCCAAAACAATATCCTAAAGCTTTTTCCCTTTTAGCATATAATTCTATTAAATCTTTTGCTACTTCTCTTAAATTTTTCTTTACTTTAGATTTCGTTTTTTCCCAGTCTTTACTTCCTAATTTATTAATTTTAGGTTGTATTGCATCTCCTCCAACATACTTTCTTATTGAATCCATATCGTTTGTTGGTATATATAAAATATCATCATCTTGGTATTTTATTTTAATGTAATCTTTAATAGTTCCATCTGCTTTTATTGTATTTACTCCTATATAAATTCCAATTCCATACTTCTTATGTACAACATAATCTCCTATTTTTAAATCTGCAAATACAACTTTTTCTCCTTCTTTATAAGCTGTTGGTATATATTTTCTTTTTGTTTTTTCTTCACTAATTAATTCATCTGCAATAATTACAATTTGATTTAATTCATGATTTTCAAATCCAGAAGATAGTTTTCCAACAGAAATTGTTATAATACTTTCTATTGATGAAACTATTATTGTTTTATCTAGTTTTTCTTCTATTCTACAGATTATTTCTCTTTTTTCTAGTATTTGTTTTAATTTTTTAGCTTTTTCTTTTGTTTCTAATAAAATATAAACCTTCTTTTTTTCATTAATTGCTTTTTCTAAATCTGTAAATAAGTTATCTATCTCACTTTTAAAATAATTTATTTCTCGATAATTAAATTTATATTTTTCTGCTTGTACTTTTATATTAGTATCTTGCTTTTCTATATATATCAACTGTCTTTTTTCTAAAATTTTATTTATATTTTCTATTTTTATCATATTCGAAATTGCATTTGGCACTATTTTCTTTTTTTCAATTAAAGCTATTTTTAAATTTTTATTATCTTCTTGTATATTTTTTGCTCTCTGATTAATTTTTCCTATTTCATCTAAAAATATACAATAATTATTATTTAGATAATCTAATATCGTTCCTTGCTTTTCATAGAAACTGTCAAAATATTTATCAATTTTACTAATATAATTTCCAGCTTTTATTTGTTCTATATCTTCTTCTATTATTTCTTTATTTGCATTATCTTTTTTTATTTTATCGCAGATTTCTTCTATCCCTTTCTCTAGCACATATTCATGAGCAGGATATATAATTACATTTTCTTTTGTATTAATTGATCTTTGTGTAGAAATATTAAAGTCACGAATAGAGTCTATCTCATCTCCCCAAAACTCAATTCTTATTCCTGTTTTATCACTAATTGAAATATCAACAATTCCGCCTCTTATACTAAATTGTCCTCTTCCTTCAATCAATTCACATCTGGTATATCCAAGTTCTACTAATTTTTGTTTTAATTTGTCTAAATTGAAACTATCTCCTATCTTAAATTTTAGTTTATTTTTATATAGTTTATCTTTTGCTGGTAATTTTTGCATTATTGCTTCTATGGTTGTTACTACAATTAAATTTCTTTTTGATTGTATTTCATTTAATGTCTCTATTCTTCTATATGGCAAATCCTTACTTTCTGCAATATAATCATATGTAACTATTTCTTTTTTTGGAAATAATACAACATTCTCTGTAAAATATTTGACATTTTCATATATTTTCTTAGCTTGTATTTCGTTATAAGTAATAATACAAATTGGCTTTTTTCCAAATTGATTTATAGCTGTTTCAATTTGCACTGCTCCCACGTCATTTAAGCCCGATATTGCTATCGGACTTTGTTTATTTTCTATTTGATTTAGTAATTCTTTAAACTTTTGGCTTTTTCCAAGCTCTCCTAATATTTGATTCATTTTTTTCTCCTAGCATAACACTTTAGATGTTTTATATTATACTACACTTTTTATAAAAAATAAAGTACTTCATTATGAAGCACTTTTTTGCTCTGTTATTTCTTCTTTTTTCTTATCTACTACTTTTTTTGACTCTTTGCCCATTTCAAAAAGAATCCATGCACAATAAGCAATAAAAAATATTCCTGCTATCATATTTGCAACATTAAATGTTAGCATATAAAGTAATCCTGTTAATACTCCTATAATTGCTCCTGATTTTTTCTTATTTAATGATAAAAGCATATATGCTAAAATTAATATAAGAAGTCCTACTGCAATAAATGATGTTTCTAACTTTGATAGTTGATTATATAAATTTGGTCTAAGTCCTACTACATCGATAAGTGCTAATGCTTGTAATGTAAGTAAAATAACTCCCCAAATTACTACAACTGACTTGTATTTTTTCTCGTTCATTTTTCATTCTCCTTTCTTTTGTATACAAATTTTATATCAAATTGTTAATATTTTGTCAATTATTTGACATTATTTTTTCTATATTTTTACTACTAATCTATCAAATTTTGAATAAATATACTTTTCTAATTTTCCCATAAATTCTTTAGGCTCTATTTCTTTCTTTGCTACCATATCTAATCCCTTCTCCCAGCTGGCTGTTAATTTAGGATTTAACATATCTGGCATTGATTGATATACAATATCATAAATTAATTCTCCTTTTTTAGTAGGTGTAATAATCTGAGTTTTTGTATTAATTTCTATGTATTTTATTTTTTCAAGTTTTTTCATTATTTCTGCCCTTGTAGCACTTGTTCCAATGCCTGCACCTTTTATTTGCTCTCTTAATTCTTCTTCCTCTATTAGCTTTCCTGCATTTTCCATTGCCAATATAATAGAACCTGAATTATATCTAGTTGGTGGAGATGTTTCTGCTTCTTTTAATTCAAAGTTTCTAATCTCTACTTCCTGTCCTTTTTTTAAATTTTTTAAGATTTCTAAATCATTTTGTTTTTCTTCTTCATTTGAATTATCCACTTTTTCTCCATTTTTTGTTGTTCTCTTTTCTTCCGGTTTTAATATTTCTAAAAATCCTTTATTTATACAAACTTTCCCACTACAATTGAAGGTTTCTATCGTCTTTTCATCTTCTATCTCAACTGTTACCTGAATTTTATTATATTCTGCTGGTGGATAAAAAATAGCTAAAAATCTAGATACTATTACTTTATATACTTTTTTGTGTAATTCTGGTAAATTATTATAATTTTCATATCCTTGACCAGTTGGAATAATAGCATAATGGTCTGTTATTTTGCTATCATTTACATATTTTGTTTTTATTATGTTAGTAGAATATTTTTCATCCACCATTTTTTTTATATATCCTTGCACTTCTTCGTCTTTATATCCTCTAGCTATTCCATTTAAGTTCTTTGTAATTTCTTTTGCTACTGCTGTAGAAAGTACTCTAGCATCTGTTCTTGGATAAGTTACTAATTTTTTTTCATATAAATTTTGTATTATTTCTAGCGTCTCATCTGGTTTTATCTTAAATCTTTTAGTACATTGATTTTGTATTTCAGCTAAGTTAAATAATAATGGTGCATTTTCTTTTTGTTTTGATTTTTTTAAATTTGCTATTTTCGCTATTTTGCCTTGAAGACTTTGTATAAATTGTTTTGCATCATCCTCTTTTTTAAATCCTGATTCATTGTATAATTTATTTGATTCAAACATTTTTGATCTTTCTGTTGATTTCCACTCAGCTTGAAAAGATGATTGTTCATCTCCAAATTCTCCGAATAATTTTATAATACTTTGTTTTTACAAAGTTTCTAATTTCTCTTTCTCTTGCAACGATCATACCTAGGACACAAGTCATAACACGTCCTACTGAAATAGAAGCTCTTTCTTCATTTATTTTACTTGCTAAATTTCTTCCATATATAATTGACAATAATCTTGAAAAATTAATTCCTATTAAATAATCCTCTTTAGCTCTTAAATATGCACTATCTGATAAACTATCATATTCAGATAAATCTTTTGCTTCTCTAATACCTCTTAAAATTTCTTCTTCTGTTTGTGAATCAATCCATACTCTTTTCATTTTTGCATTTGGATTAGGGTGTGCCATCATAAATACTAATCTTTGAATATATTCTCCCTCTCTTCCTGAATCTCCTGCATTATAAATTTCTTCTATATCTTCTCTTTGCATTAGTCCTTTAACTATATTAAATTGATTTTCTACTTGAGGTATAATTTCATATTTCCAATCTGAAGGGATAAATGGTAATGTGTCTAATCTCCAAAATTTTAGTTTTTCATCATATTTTTCTGGGTAGCTCATAGTTACTAAATGTCCTACACACCATGTAATTATCCATTTTTCTGATTCTAAATATCCATTTTTTCGATTAGTTGTTATTTTTAGTGCTTTTGCAAATTCCATTGCAACTGATGGTTTTTCGGTTATTAATAATTTTTTGCCCAATTTTATCATCCTTTATTTTGTTTTTTCTTTTATATATTTTTTTGCTGTATCATAAATTAAATTATATCTTTTCATTGTGTCATTATCAGTAAATGTATGTCTTTTATAAATTTTATCTAAATATTTTTTATTATTAACATATTCATAACTAAAGTTAAAATTAAAATCATAAATATATGCAAAATGTGCGATTACCCTGTCTACATTGGTTTGTATTTTTTCATAATCAAGTAATTTCATTTGCATAAATTCTTCATAAATTTCATTTGTTATTTTTTCATCTGATATATCATCTCTGTTAAAGACTGTCCTTTTTTCTTCAAAAGTCATAATATAAAGTATATCTATCTTATCAGCATCTCTAATAATTTTTGAATGAAGTAATTCTTTTGGATTTAGCCCTTTTTCTATTTCTTTTCTATTATGATTTAAAATTGCTTTTTTTATAATTTCGTCATATTTTGCAGATTTTATAAAATTTCTTATTTTTCCCTGTTTGAATAAAATTTCTACTCCAAGTTTACCATGATCAATGCTATCTTTATCTGAAAAAGTATTGTATTGCTTTATTTGTTCAAATCTTCCTATATCATGTAACAAACCTATTAACTTTGCTAATTCTATGTTTTCTTTATCTAAATTTAAATTTTCTGATATTATCCCTGATATTTCTGAAACCCTTTTAATATGTTCTATTTTTAAAGCAATCTTTTTATCCTCTGAGTTATAATTTTTAACATACTTATCAAATTCCTCATTAGCTTTTTTTAAATCTATCACGTTTCCACCTCTTTCAACGCATTGTATCATTTTTCATTTTTTTATTCAAGAGTCTGTTTCTTATTTTATGAGATGTTTATGGGTACTTTTGATCAAACAGCTCCTTGGTCTATGGAAAGTATTAGAGGTTGTGCAAAATTTTTAGATAGAGTTTGGAATTTATAAACAATATTAATCGATGGAAATGAATATTCTGCTAAATTTGAACAAATGATGCATAGAGCTATAAAGAAAAATCAATTAACAAAGCTGAATTTAAAACATTTTTGCAATTATTAACTCCTTTTGCTCCACATATGACTGAGGAATTACTACATACTGTACTTGGTGAGTCAAATGATTTTGCTTATATGGATTGGCCTGAATATGCCGAATCTAAGACTATTGCTAATGAAATAACATTGCCTATTCAATTCAATGGAAAATTAAAAGGAACTGTTCAAATTCTACTTAATGAATTTGTAACTAAACTGTAATTAATATTTAATATTTCTGAAATACATTTACTTGTTATTTATAGTATAATATTGTTATATAATTAAGGAGAATAATAAATGAGCGTAGAATCAGATTTAAAAAAAGATGGAATTATAATTACAAATAAATTAGATACTTTAAAAATAAATTCGATTGCAAGAAATGTTGCTGTAAAAATATGTGATACATTTCCTCAATTTTGCTTAAACCAAAATGAACTTTTTATTAAACTGTCTAGATTAAATATGTACAAAGCTAATATGCCAGATGGAATGGCTGAGGCTAACTATTTTTATAAAAATTCTTCTATTTATTTTAATGAACACATCCAAGATGAAGATTTAGAAGAATTTGCTGTTCATGAGTGTATTCACTATATTCAAGAAGTAAAAGACAAAAAAAATTATTTAATTAGAATGGGACTTTGTGATTATACAGAATTTAAAATATACGGACTAGGACTAAATGAAGCCTCTGTACAACTTATGGCTTCAAAAATTAATGGTATTCCTAGAGATTTCGTTAAATATTTTGGAATTAGTTTTGAAACAATTAGTCCTTCTTATTATCCTTTAGAATGTTGTCTTGTAAATCAAATGGCTTATATTACTGGTGAAGATGTTTTATTTGAGAGTACAATAAATAGTAATGATAATTTCAAAAAGAAATTTGCTGATTTAACATCTCCTAAAATCTTTATGACAATACAAAATGCTATTGATGATATTTTAAATGATGAAGAATCTATTATAAAACTCAATAATAAAATTGCGCGGTGTATCTGACAGAAATAAAAAAATTGATGGAATGTTAAAAAAGATTGATGAATTAAAAAGTGAGATAATGTTAACTTTTATGAGAACTCAAAATCTAATTATTTCAAGTTATTTTGATAAAGCATTTGAAAATATTAGTAATTTGGAAGAAGTCGAAAATTATAGAAGAAAATTATATACTTTTAAAGATTATTTGGGTTGTACTGAAGGATATACATTTTTTAATGATTACTATGTAAATAAAATGGAACAATTAGAAAATAAATATAATGCTTTAGAGAATGGCAATGTTGAAAATGCAATTAAACTTATTACTAAAAAGGAAAGTAAAATAATATCATTTTTTAAGGCTCTAAAAAAATTAATTTTTGGTGAAAAAAATGTTACTGAAAAAATAAATTAATGTTCACTTTAAAGTGAACATTAATTTATTTTATTTTTTCTATAATCTTATTTGCAGCTTCTCTTCCTGAATATGCTGCCCATGCAACAGTTTTTCTAATACCTGCTAAATCTCCACATGCATATATTTTTGAATCTGAAGTTTGGTAATTCTCATCTATTTTAATATTTCCCCATTTATCCAATTTAAGCCCTAATTTTTGAACAAATGTTGCAGGTTCAGAACCTAAAGCCATTACAATATAATCCATACTAATTTTATAATTACTATTTTCAATATTTACTGGTACAAGCCTTGTTTCACTATCTTTTTGAATTAGCTTTGTTTCTATAAGTTCTAATTCCTTAACTTTATCATTTCCTATTATTTTTACAATATTATTTTGAAATAAAAATTTTATGCCTTCATCCATTGCATCTTTAATTTCTTTATTTTCAGCAGGCATTTGTTCTCTAGCTCTTCTATATATTACTGTAACTTCTTTTGCTCCTAGTCTCTTTATCGTTCTAGCACAATCCATAGCAACATTACCTCCACCAATTACAGCAACATCCATTCCTTTATAATTAGGATGTCTATTATATTCTAATAGCTCGTTTCCTCCAAAAACTCCTTGCAATTTTTCTCCTTCCACTCCCATTTTACAAGAAACATTGGCTCCAAATCCTAAAAGTATAGCATCATATTCTTCTTTTAAATCTTCTAAATTTAAATTTTTTCCTAATTCTTGATTATATTTTACCTCTATTCCTAACTCTAAAATGTTATTAATAGTCTTTTTTACTTCTTGTTTTGGTAATCTAAATTCTGGAATTCCATATATTAAAAGACCACCTAAATAACTATATTTTTCATATATAGTAACTTTAATACCGCTTTTGGCCAAAAAAGCACTAGCTGTTAAACCTGATGGTCCACCTCCAATTACAGCAACTCTTTTCTGTTCATTTTCTTTCTTATTTTGATTTATTTGTTTTTCCCAACATTTCTTTAAAGTTACTCCTTTTTCCATAGCTTGTTCAAATACAAATGATTCTAATTTTCCAATTGAAACCGGTTCACCTTTTATCCCTCTTATACATGATCCTTGACATTGCTTGAAATGTGGACATATTTTTCCGCAAACCCCTGGCAATACTGTTGTCTCACTTAAAACCTCATATGCCTTTTCGTAATTTTCTTTTTTTATTTGTTGAATAAATTCAGGTATATTATTACTTAATGGACAGCCTTTTTTTGAACATGGTTTAACCTTACAATTCAAACAGTAATTTGCTTCATCTCTTATTTTTTGAATTTTCTGCATTTTTACTTCTCCTTTAGTAGTCCTATATTTTTATGTGTATATTTTATAATAAATTTATAAATTATTCAATTTTACTGACTACTTGTTTAATTCTTCTAAAACTAGCTGCAAATCTTTAATAAAATCTATTTTCTTTGTTTCATCTCTTAATAATGCAGCTGGATGCCATGTAGGCATATATTTTATTTCCTTTTTTTCTACCCATTTTCCTCTAGATGCTGTAATTCCGTATTCTTTTCCTAAAATATGTTTTAAGGCTACACTACCGCAAAAGAACTATAATTTCTGGTCTTACTAATATTACCTGATTTCTTAAATAATTCATACAAGCCATACATTCATCTTCTTCTGGGTTACGGTTTGCTGGTGGTCTACATTTTACAATATTTGCAATATAAACTTCTTCTCTTTTTATACCTAAAGTCTGAAACGCCATATTCATTAGCTTACCCGCTTTACCTACAAATGGTTCTCCGTAATCTATCCTCATCTGCTCCAGGTCCTTCTCCAATAAACATAAGTCTAGCATCTTTTTTTCCCACACCAAAAACTATATTCTGTCTTGTTTTATATAATTTACATTTATTACAACCTTTTATTGACTCTTCTAATTCTTCAAATGTATTATACATATTTTTGCTCCCTTTATTTCTTTTTTACTATTTTACACATGATTCTATTAATTCTATTTTTACTGTTTTGTTTGTATCAATTTTTGCTTTTGTACCTATTGGAATTACAGTTTTTGTTTCTATATGTCCAAAATTATTTGATTTTATAATCGGAAAAGTATAGTCATTTTCAATAACATCTAAAAGTATTTTTTCCAATGTTATTCCACTTTCATGTTCATAATTTCCAAGCCAGATTCCCTTTATTTTATCAAATACTTTATTTTGTCTCATATAATATAAATAATTGCTTATAAATGCTGGTTCACTTTCATAACCCAAATCTTCCAAAAATAGTATTTTATCTGTAAAATCAATCTTATATTTTCCATCCACTAATCCTTTTGTAAGACTTAAATTTCCACCAATTAATTCTCCTTCTGAACTTCCATCTTTAATTGTTTTATATCCACTTTTTTCTCTTCCTATTTCTAAACTTCCTTCTACAAATCTTTTTATGATTTCTTTGTAGCTATAATCCGTTTCATCTGTGGCAATTGTCTTAAAATTTGTTCCACTAAAAGTAACTAAACCCGTCTTTGAAAAAATCATATTAGTTAATGACGTAATATCACTATATCCGCAAACTATCTTTGGATTATTTTTTATCACATTATAATCTAAATATTCAAAAACAGAATTAGAATTATTTCCTCCTTTTGCACACCATATCATTTTTACATCTTTATCTTGGAACATATCATTAATATCCTCTGCCTTTTCTTTTGCTGTTGCACTATAACCACAAGTATTAGAAAATAGATTTTTTGAGAACTTAACTTTAAATCCATCTTTTTCTAATATTTCTCTAGCTCTCATTATTTCTCCAATATTTTTTCCAATAATAGGATCAGAAGGTGCTACTACTCCTATAGTATCTCCTATTTCTAATTTTCTTGGTATTATCATCTTAATTCCTCCTTTGAGACAAGAGGGACAGGTCTTATTTGTCTCATTTTTTATCCGCCACATTTTTCGACATTTTTCTACTTAATTCATGAGACAAATAAGACCTGTCCCTCTTGTCTCAATTCAAGCTAATTAGTGCTGTATTTAAACCGTAGCCCTTTTTTTCTACTCTATAAGAATGAATTAGGTCTGAATTACATACACTACAAATTCCGCTATCTATTATATTTTCTTTTTTTAGTCCTTGTTTTTCTAATATCATTTCATTTATTAAAACAGTATCAATATTCCATTTGGCATTTGGTATTTTTTCTTCTATTATATTATTTAGATTTTCTAAATCTTTAAATTCATTTTCAAACATATCTTTTACATCTTTTTCTACTTCAAAGTGACATTTTCTAATACTTGGACAAATGCAACAAATAATATCTTTGGGATTACATTCAAATTCTTTTATCATTTTTTCTACAGTTTTTACTGCTATTCTTTGTATTGTTCCTTTCCAGCCAGAGTGTGTATTTGCTATTACTTTTTTTACTGGATCAAAAAATAATAATAGAATACAATCTGCATTTGTAGTAGAAAGAATGATATTTTTTTTGTTTGTTATTAAGCCATCTGTCTTATAATATTTTTCTAAATTAAAATCGGGTTCTGCCGTTTTTATTTTCTTTTCTACTATTTTAATACAATTTGTATGTTCCTGGTTTGTTTTTACTAAATTAATGTAATTACAATTAATTGAACTACATATTTTTTTATAGCTTTTAATTGCTGCTTCATATTCTTGTTCTGGTAATTTGTCTTTATTTATAGTTGAAGTTCTAAAATTCAATTTTGTTCCTAAAGAATATGCATGGTTTATGACATCTTTATATTCTAACAATTTTCTAAATTGTAGAAATTCTGTATCTCCTTTTTTTATGTGTATAACATTTCGGTTTGATAAATCCATTTTATTCCTCCAAGTTCTTTTTCATTTTTAGTAAAATTTCATCTTTTGATTTTTGTTCTATATAATTATATGTATTGTTTTCCTGTCTCGAATTAAATCCACAAACTGCTTTATATTCGCAATATTGACATGGGGTTTTTCCTTTTTTATAATATGGTTTTAAATCAATATCTCCACTTAATATTTCTTTTGAAATATCTTTTATTGTCTTATAAATATACTCTTGCAGGGTCCTAAATTCCTCTGCTTTTACTCCATTTGTCCACTTTTCATTAATTGTTCCTGAAGTTGTTAATGCTGCTGGTACTAGTTTGGAGTTTCCTGTTTTTAAGGTATTATCATTCATCTTAATTATTTTAACATCTGCAATAATTAATCCCTTCATTTTGAAATTTTTTCTGATAGTTTCTTCTATTTCATCTTCTGTCATTTTTTTATCTGCTTTTACCATTTGTTCTAGCAAAGAAAAATAAAAGACTCCAGCTGGCATAATATCTTCTTCTCTGCAAATAGCATCTGTATATGTTAAAAGTTGTATTTGTAATCCTGCATACACCTCATTTAAATCTATGTTTTTAGCAGATGACTTATAATCAATAATTCTTAAATATTTTCCATCTTCATTTTTCGATGTATCTATTCTATCTATTTTTCCTGTTATTTCTACTTTTTTTCCTTCTCCTATTTCTAATACAATTGGTTTATATCTACCATTTTTTCCAAATTCTACTTCTGTTCCTTCTATACTAAAGTCACTATAGATAATTGTTTCTATAATATACTTAAGTGCTTTGCTAACAATTTTTTTTAATCTTCTTACTAAAACTTTATATTTTGCAGTAGCTGTAAAAATATAATTTTTGCTCATTTTTAAGTTATTTTCAATTATCTCGGAAACAATTCTTGTTATCTGTTCCTCTTCTAATTCTGCTAAACTCAATCCTTCTTGTCGTACATATTCAAAGAACTCATCTATCGTTTCATGCATAAAAGAACCTGTATTAAAACTTTGTATTTTTAGTTGTTCTTTTTCTTTTAGCTTTAAACCATATTGTAAATAGTATGAAAATGGACAACTTCTATATTTTTCAAGTCTTGATATACTTGTATTTAATGTATTTCCATATAATTTTTCCAAATTTTCTTTTTTTATCTTCTCTGGCAAATTGGTATATTCTAAACCTTTTAAATCTGCTTCTAGTTTTTTATTCCAATCACTTTGTGATTTATAATATTGATATATATAATACCATACATCATCAATTTTTTCTTTATTTCTTAACCTTGATATATTTTCTATTAGTTGTTCATATGTACTTATTTTATTTTCTACTTTATATTCTTTATAGATTACATCACTTTTTTCTTGTAACTTTGGATACATCTTTTTTATTTTTCCAATTAATATTGACGGTCTTAATGATTTACCATCACAATCTGAAGACACATAAGATAAATAAATCTGATTTTCTGCAGTTGTAAATGCTTTATATATATTAAAATTATCTTCATATAATTTGTCTAATGTACTTTTAGCAAGTTCTATTCCTTCCTGTTTTAAATATTCTCTATCTGCATCATTAAAAAATCCCTCATCTTTATTTACACTTGGAAAGCTTCCATCATTTACTCCTATAATAAACACTGTATTTACTTTATGACTTCTTGATCTATCTACATCTCCTAATATGACTTGATCTTGTGTTCCAGGTATTTTTCCTAATCCACTATTTTTTAGACCTATTTTTAATATTTTACTGTATTGATCCATCGTCATTTTTTCATTTTTAAATATAATAATAATCTCATCTAAAATATCCAATATTGTCTTGTAACTTGTCTTGTATTCATTTGCTAAATCTAGTAATTTTTTATCTTCTAATTTCTTTATTTTTATTGCAATCTTTTCCTCTAATTTTTGCTCTTGTAAGAATTGATATAACTCTCTTGTTATATTCTCTGCTGATTTATCAGTTTTTATTTTTTGTTGCATAGCAACTAGAGGATCTATAATTTGCTTTCTTAGCTCATTTAGTCTTTCTACTTTTGCTTTTTCTTCTTTTTCTAATTCATAGATAAAATCTTTTTTCCATTTATTATGCTTAATTCCCCATTTTGTACAATAATTTTCTAATTCAAAAATTTCATCTTTATCAATATTTGTAAATCCTAATTTTATATAACTAAAAACTGATTCACTTGAAAAATTGCCTATTAAAATTTCTAGAATTGACAATATGTATTGTACAATAATATTTTGATTTAAATCTCTTTTTTCATCAATAAACACTGGTATTTCATACTTATCAAAAATAGCTCTTACTAAAGATGCATATTCATTAATATTTTTTGTAATAATAGAAATATCTTTATATCTTAGCTTTTCTTGCCTAACTAATTCACTAATCGTTTTTGCTACTTCTTCTATTTCTGAATACTCATTTTTTGCTAAAAATAGATGTATGTTTTCCACATTTTTTTCATATTTTGTGGATTTTATATTATAAATATTATTACTTAAATGTTCTAATTCGTCAGTTTTAAATCTATATTGTTTTTTTAATTCAACTGGTTGCTCTAACTTAAACTCATTTTCCTCAACTAAATTTAGCATTTTTGATAATGTTACCTTATTAGAATAGTATATATCCGCTTCTGGATTATTTCCTTGTTTCAAATTATCTATACACATAGTAATATTAACTTGTTTTGCTTGCTTTATTAATTCTTTTATTACTTGATATTCCTGATAAGTAAAACCTGCAAATTCATCTATATATATAATACTCTCTTTTACTAAATCTGTTTTTTCTAAACAATTTGCGAGCATTGTTAATAAATCTGTTTCTTCTATATAATTGTCTTTTATTTTTTCTTCAAACTTTTGATATAATAAACTCATATCTAACAATTTAGATTTTAAATATGTATCTTTTGTATTATTTATTTCATTTTTTAGATTATCTACTGTTACTCCATGTTTTTTAAACTCTGCAATTGCAGACATTGTTAAATCTATGTTTTCATCTGATTTTCCTAAAAATTTTAATTCTTTTTTATATGTACTTAAAATAGAATAAATAAGCATTGCTTTTCCACATTTAGAAAGACTGCTTTTATCATTTCCTCCTACTTCTTTTAAAACTCTATATGCCATTCTACTTAAAGTAATTACCTCTGCATTAATCACAGCGCCTGATTTTACATTTTCCATTAACTTTCTTTCTGCTGTAAAAGAAAACTGTTCTGGAGTAATAATAAAAATCTTTTTTTCCTTGTTTATTAATTTAGATATTTCTTGAAAACAATATGTACTTTTACCACTTCCTGGCTTTCCATATATAATTCTTAATCCCATTAAATCCTCCATATTTATGTTCTGCACTATTTTTATATCTTATGCTTCTCTTCTCCAATAAAACAAATATTGTTGAGCCA
>OIYV01000136.1_pt1 | contig 50101 bp, 49 predicted proteins | sample 1588251 | NCBI WGS metagenome assembly OIYV01 (sample SAMN03283282) | human gut metagenome | biome: human-associated habitat; material: feces | host: Homo sapiens | place: Peru | collected 2012
TCATAAAATTAATCATCACTTATTTGTGTCTACACACACTATTTGACAATTAACCTTTTAAAGTTTTTCAACAACTGCAGCATTTTTTTCAATACAACGAACTAAATCTGCTTTATCATATTTTTCAAATATAGCTTTAAATCTATCAGGATTTATAAAGAACATATGCGTATGATTCATAAATACTTCTTTATTATTTTTAATACCAAGACTTTTAATATAATCATAATTTACTTTAACTAATGTCTTAAATATTTTAAGTTTTTCTAAAACACTAGCTTCCACTGTTCCATTTAATATCGTAATATCATCATTAGTAAATCCTAAATCTAATAAGTATTCCATTATCTATTACCTCCCATATCATTTAAATGCTTAGCTTTAATAATTAAATCAGCTATATTAGCATTACTAACAGAAGGTCCATAACTCTTAATAACTTCACTTAAATCAAAACTATTAATTAAAGGAAGTGCTGATAAAACATAACTAATATTTAGTGTTGTTTGAGAAGCAAGTAATAATTTTGTAATTACATGTTCAAGTTCTGATGGAGTTCCTACTGTAAATATATTAGCAGCATCATATATATAATTTAAACTAATATTATTTTTCTTAAGCACATCAAAGACTTTTTTATACATTTCTTTATTAAAGTTTTCTATCAATAATTTTTGATCTTGTTCATTAAATGAATAAAAATCAACACCATTTTCGGTAAACAAATTTATAAGTTCACTATTATCTTTTTTATCACTTTCACTATCAATAAGCGAACTAGCACTTATACTATCTTCTTTTGGTAGTTCTTCTTTTATAGGTTCAGCATTTAATTCCTCTTCTTTTATTGGTTCAAATGTTAAAGAATTATCTGGTATCTTTTCATCTGATAAATCTTTTTTCTCAAATACGTTCTCTTCTTCTAAATCTAAAGGAGCACTTTCTTGGGCTTTTTCTTCTTTGTTATCCTCTTCTAAAGGAGTTCCAAAAATACTTGCATACTCGCTATCTATACTATCATTTAATGCTTTAAAATCCATTTTCTGCATTTCCGGTTCATATGACTCTTCTTTTTTATTTTCTTCATAAAGATCATCACTAGAATCTTCCATCTTACTAATCTCATCAAATACTGGACTATCTAAATTTATGTCACTACTGTAATCTGTTTTTTCATAATTAGAACTAACACCATCTAATGTATCAGGGTTTTCAGAAGCAAAATCTATAACTCTATTTAATTCTTTTGAATAGTAATTAGTAGCTTTAATATAATTTTCTAATCTAGCAGATTTTATCTCTTTATCTTTCTTTAAATTAATTAACAAATCTTTAATTGCTCTAGCTTTTTCAGTAAGTTCCCCTATCTTTTCACGATATCTAGTAATTTCATTTTGCTTAGCAATCATCTTAGCATTTATCTCTCTGTTACCAGCTTCAACTACTGCATTTAAATCTTTCTTACCAAATCTTTCATTTAAATCTGCTAAATCTATCTCTAAAGTTTTGATTTCTTCTTCTAATGTTTTAATCTTTGCTTTAGCATTATCTACATCTAACTTATACCTTTTAGCTTCCTCTATTTTTTGATCTATTTTAGTTTTAACATTAGCTAGAGTACTTTCACACTCATTTTTCTTAGCTTCTAATTCACTAATTATATTTTTTAATTTATTATTAATTTCTGTTACTAAACCAATCATAATAAACCCTTCCTATTCTAAAGAAATTATAGCAAACTTTTTCAAACTTGTAAATAACATGCTCCACCATTTTACAAGACTTTTAAAAAGAAGAGTTCTCACTCTTCAAATACATCTAAATCACTTTCAAACTTCTTTAAATAAAATGTTGGACTATATTCTTTGCCATGATTATTCACTAAAGTATCATTAATCGGTATTATTGTATAATCTTTAAGTATTACATATTCATAAGTAAGCGTTAATACTTCTTCATAATATTTACTTAATAAATCCATCTTTAAAGTAGTTGTACTAAGTACACCATCTTTATAATACTCGGCTACCTCATAAAAAGCCTTATCTGTTTTAACAATTCTCTGATTATAAATTTTTAGTATCTTCTCACCCTCATAATTACCATCAATCTTACTAATACTATCATCAACATTTATCTTCTTAATAAAATCATAATAACCATAATTTTTCTTATACAAAACATTATCTTTAGCATAAAATAAATTACCCATTAAATCATAACTAATTGGTACTTTAAAAAAATCACTATAATCTTTAACTACATAATCACTAGAATTATATATTGCATTATCATAATAAGTATAAGTATTTTCAGCATCCCTATCATAATTACTATCCCTAAAAGTATACTTCTTATTATTATCTGAATAAAAAGAAATATCTGCTCCATAAGGAATATCCATACTAAGCACATTTACTTCCTCTGGAATACCAAAAACCTTCTTATATTTAAAATTGCCTTCCTTTAAACTAGATGGATCAAATATATAAGTCTCATGCCCAGTAATAAATGCCATCTCTGAAAATAAAGTGCCATCATTAATAACTTCACCACTAATTTTCTTATAATAACTATCATCCTCTATCTTTTTATTATGCATTACCTCTTCTTTTAAACTATTTAAGTTTACTTTATTTTCTTCTTTCTTACCACATCCTATGACCAACAAAACAACAATCAATAACAAAAATACTTTCCTTTTCATAATCCTCATACCTTATAAATATTATATAAAAAATAAATGTTCTTAGCAACACGAAAAAATTTTCAAAATTATTGTTGACACAGCATTACATTAGTGATACCGTATTAAAATTAGAAGGAGGTATATGATTGCAAGCAACGGAGTAAAGCATAATTCATATGTCACTCATTTCACCGGTGCAGTTATATATTAAGCTATCAATAATCTGAAATGAGTGCAATATCAATTGAAAGGAGATTATTAATTATGGAAAGCATCAAACTTAAAAAAAGTAACTATAGGAAATTTATTCTTAAAGGTTCTCTAGCACTAGAGCATTATTATGAAAATAATAATGAGTACAGTGATTTATACGCTAATTATAATGAAAAACTAAAAAAATATTATGCATTACCAACAAAAGATGAAATTAATATAAAAAACATGGCTGAAGAGTTAAAAACTTTAATAATTAAACTCGGTCAAGAAAAATTTACATTTTATGAAGATGGCGACGTATTATATAATTACAACAAAACAAAAAAAGAAGATGAAAATAATGGCAAAGGGTGGAAATAATAGAGACTGGGGATATGCAAGTTATGACGTAGATAAATATGACGATTATAGTGACTCAAACTTGCAATATACAAGTTATGAAAAAGATGGATCAGTAAATAAATATGTAGATAACGGAGATGGTCACCATGGGCACTATCACTATAACAGCAGTGACGAATATAATAAAGGTGGAGAGCCTGATTATGCTAGAGAAGAAAGCAATAACTCTCCCAATCCATCTACAGGAGAAATACAAGAAAAAGGTGGCTGCTATCTAACAAGTGCTTGCATGCAACATTTTCAAGAAAATTTTGATGATGACTGTTATGAATTAAGAGTACTAAGATGGTTTAGAGATAATTTTGTATCACAAGAAGATATAAAGCATTATTATGTTGTAGCTCCTTATATAGTTGAAGCAATTGATAGTGAGGAACATTCAGACATTATTTATGATTACATATATGACACAATCGTTGATTATTGTGTTGAACAAATCGTTGATGGAAACTATGAAGAAGCTTATAAAAGATATAAAAATAGTATTCTAGCTTTAGAAGAACAATTTGCAAAAGAAAAATTAATTGAAAGACTTATAACTGATTTAAAAACAAAAGTAATAAACCATTCACTAGCTTAGCTAGTGTTTTTTTTCTAAAAAAATTAAAACACGCCATAATTACCTTAGGAAAAGAAGTTTTCTCAATTGATGAAGTTAGAAACATAGAATACATCAGGTAAATAAGCATCTTTTAAAATTTTTTATTAATTACGTATCAATAAAAAAATCTACTTAAAATATTAATAAACTCATTTTATTTGATGAAAGCAGAAAAAAACTAAAGAAAAAGTTGTAAAAACCTTAATAAATAAGGAAATTTCTTATTTGATAGTTATTTGACAAAAAGTGTTTTTATATATAAATATAATAACTGAATATATTTTATTATTAGTTCCTTAATATTATGAAATAAAAAACTAATTAATGAATTTTTATTACAAACAAAAATAAGAGCCCTAAAGCTCTTAACATTCCTTCTCAAGTATATTTAACACCTCATACAAAATAAATGAAAGTAACATAATAAGTACTATTCCACTCATTACTAAATTTAAATTAAATACTTGTGTTCCATAAAGTATTAAGTATCCTATTCCTGCTTTACTTACTAAAAACTCTCCCATAATTACCCCAATTAAACTCATAGATATATTAAGTTTTAAACTAGATATTATTATCTCTTTATTACTAGGAATAATTAGTAGTGTAAGTTTTTGATATACACTAGCACCATAACTATCAAATAATTTTATCTTATCTTTATCTGTATTAATTAATCCATTATATATTGACACTAGAGTTACTATGGTATTTATTAGTAAGCTCATTACTATAATAGAACTCATATTTGCACCAAACCAAATAATTAGTAATGGCCCTAAAGATACTTTTGGTAAACTATTAAATAGTGTTAAAAATGGATCCATTATCTTCTTTAAAGTCGGTACTAAATAAAACAATACTGCAAAAACAAAACCTATTAAACTACCTAATACAAACGATATAATTATTTCTTTTACAGTAACCCATATATGATAAAAAAGCATATTATCTAGATATAAACCTATAATACATTTAATGATTTTACTAGGACTAGAAAATATAAAACTATTAATTATTTCTTTTTTGCTTAATAACTCCCACAAACATATAAAACCTATACTTATTAAAATCTGAATAATAATAATCTTCCATTTATATCTTTTACGTTTTTTTAAATACTCTTTTTGATTAAGTGATATTTTTATCTAAATCACCCCAAATCATATCATGGTATTTATTAAATTCGTTTCTTTTTCTTTTATTTGATGGAATCGTCTCATTTGCAAATGGTATTTCTACTTCTCGTTTTATAACAGCTGGTCGTTTTGATAAAACAATAATTTTATCACAAAAAGAAACACACTCCGCAATATCATGACTAATTAAAATAGTAGTAACATTTAACTCTTTTAAAATCTTCCATATTTGATCTGTTATTGTAAGTCTTGTTACATAATCAAGTGCTGATAATGGTTCATCAAGAAGTATTAAATCCGGCTTTAAAGCTAGTGTCCTAACTAAAGCAACTCTTTGTCTCATCCCACCAGATAAATTAGCAGGATACTTATCTAAAAATTCGCCTAATCCAAAACTTTCCAATAACTTTTTCGTATATAAAATATTTTCATCAGTTAACATTTTCTTAATCTTTAATCCTAACAGTGCATTATCTAGTACGCTTAAATAAGGCAGTAATGCATCAGTCTGAAGCATATAAGCAAAGCTTGCATCTCTTAAAACCTTCCCGCCAGTAGCATTATCAAGCCCTGCTATAATATTTAAAAGTGTACTTTTCCCGCACCCTGAAGATCCAACAATCCCTACTATCTCTCCCTTAGAAACCGAAAATGAAACATCCTTAATAGCTAAAACTTCTCCTAAAACAGTTTGATAACTCTTTGAGATATTTTTAACATCTAATATTTTAGTCATTAGTTATTAAATCACTAAATAAAGGTCTTTCATCAATCATTTTATTATTAATTAACATATCAACTAAATTATCAAACATCTTTTCATTTATATTAACATTCATAAGCCACGTATCTGCATTCTTATATCTTTCTATAATTAATTCTAAATCATTTAAAGATGTATCTGGAAACTGTGATAATATATCTTTAGCAAGAACACTAGAAATATTTTGATTAGTATATTCTAAGCCCTTATTTAAAGCATCGCGAAATCTATTAATTAAATCTTTATTTCCAGCTATAAAACTCTTTTTAGCATTAAAAGCCGTATATGGCACTTCACCAGCATATTTTCCTACACTTCCAAGAACATAACCAAAACCCTGCTTTTCTAACTTTGTAGCATTAGGTTCAAATAAATTTACAGCATCACCTTGTCCACTTATAAAAGCACTAGTTAAATTTGCAAAATCAACACTGTCATTTACCATAACCTCACTAATATTTTCATTAGCTAAAGCAGTTTTAAAATTAACTATTGGCATTCCGCCAACTCTACCAGCAAGTACTTCCATACCTTTTAAATCCTCAAGTTTAAAATCATCTATTTTATTTCTACCAACAATGAATTGTCCATCTCTTTTTGTAAGTCCAGCAAAAGATTTTATATAGTCTTTTTCATTGTTTTGATATACGTATATTGTCGCTTCAGGCCCACAAAAACCAACATGAACATCACCAGATATAACCGCAGCAGTTACATTATTTGCTCCACTAGTAAGTATTAAATCAATCTTTATATTATTATCTTCAAAATACCCTTTTTCTATTGCAACATAAAAAGGCGTATAAAAAGCGCTATGAGTTACCTCAGCAACCCTTACTACATCTAAATCACTTTCATTCTTATCAAATTTAGTCATAAATCCAATTAGTAATAGTGCTACAAATACTATCGCCATTAAAAGTAATTTTTTTCCCATAAATTCCTCCCTACTAATTATAGTATATGAAGAAAAAAAGAAAGAGGAACTTATTTATAAACCATCAAAATCATGATATAATTTTTATAGCAAAAGGAGTCATTATGAAGTACAAAAAAATGTTAATTATTTTTCTAAATTTATTATATCTAGAACTTATTTATCACCTATTTATTTTTAATAGTTTTAAACTCAAACACATATTTTTAATTACAATATTTACAGTATTATCAACCATCTTTATTGACCTTATTACTAGTCTATTTACTAAAAAAGTTAATAAATGGCTTATGATCATAATTAACTGTTTTCTATCAGTTTTATTTATTGCTCAAATAATCAACTACCGCTTTTATGGAAATGTAATAAGCATCTACTCAATTATTCATGGTGGTCAAGTATTTGGTTTTCTAAGTGCCATCTTTTCCGTGCTATGGCAAAACATTATCTGTGTTATTCTTTTACTGATCCCAATACCACTCTACATAATATTTAACAAAAAAATAGAAACAGATAACCTATCATGGAAAGTCATTCTTAAAAAAAACGGTTTACTAATAATTGTATTTATTTTAAGTTTACTATCACTTCAAACTGATAAAAAAGAAATTTACTCAGCAAAAAATTTATACTACTATCGTCATGCTCCCCTTGAAACTGTCAAAAAATTAGGTATGCTAACAACTCTAAGACTTGACCTTGAAAGAACGATTACTGGCTTTGAAGAAAACCTAACAAAGGTAACTGATTTAAACTTGTCTGAAGTAAAAGAAGATACTAAGAATGAAGATAAAATCAAATACAATATAGAAGACATTGACTTTTTAAAATTAGCTGAAGAAGAAACCAAAACAGAAATCAAAAACATTCACTACTACATGGCCAATGAAACACCAACTAAACAAAATAAATACACCGGTATGTTTAAAGATAAAAACTTAATAGTAATAACTGCTGAAGCTTTTTCCCCTATCGCCGTAAACGAAGCATTAACTCCAACTCTATATAAATTAGTTAATCAAGGATTTACTTTTACTAACTTTTATAGTCCAATCTACTACGTTAGTACATCAGATGGCGAATACGTTTCTCTAACTAGCTTACTTCCTAAAGAAAGTGTTTGGTCATTTTATAAATCAAGTAAAAACTACTTGCCATACGTTTATGGAAATGTATTTAAAAATTTAGGCTACGAAACTTACGCCTTTCACGATGGTCAGTACAAATATTATGATCGTAACTTATCACATCCAAACATGGGCTATAAATACATGGCTTGTGGTAATGGCTTAGAAAAATTAATGAACTGTAAAAAATGGCCACAAAGTGACTTAGAAATGATTAACGCAACCTTTGATATGTACAGTAACGAAGAAAAATTTGTAGCTTACTACATGTCTATATCAGGTCATTTAGAATACAACTTCTATGGAAATAATATGGCAAACAAAAATAAAGCTTTAGTAGCAGATACTGAATATAGTGATAAAATTAAAGCTTACATAGCTTGCCAAATTGAACTAGATAAAGCCTTAGAAGAACTAATTAATAAATTAAAAGAAAAAGACATTCTAGATGATACTGTAATCGTTTTATCAGCAGATCACTACCCATATGGACTAACAAATGATGATATTAACTCAGTAACACCATTAGAAGACGCTAAATTTGATATTCACAAAAACAATCTAATCATTTGGTCAAACACAATGAAAAAAAATATAAAAATAGATAAAATTGCTGAAAGCTTAGACATCCTACCTACTATTCTTAATCTATTTGGTATTAATTACGACTCTAGACTATTAATTGGTAAAGATATCTTATCTGATACTGACGGTTTAGTAATTTTAAATGACCGCTCATGGATTACAAAATATGGTAAATACAATGCTAGTACTCAAAAATTTACTAGCTTAACTGAAGAAGAAATTCCTGAAAACTATGTAAATAAAATTAATGAAATCGTTGCTAATAAATTTGTAATATCAAAAAATATTTTAGACACTAACTATTACAAACATGTATTTAAGGAGGAACAATGAACATACAAGAAATAATGCTAAAAAGAGAACAACTATACTCTAAATATGCTACTAAAGATAAAAAAGCTATAAGATTAAAAAACTATACACCAGACATTCGCCCTAACTTTTTTAGAGACATTGACCGAATTATCCACACAGAATCATACACAAGATACATGGATAAAACTCAAGTATTTTCTTTTAACGATAATGATAATATATCCAAAAGAATGACTCATGTTCAGCTAGTATCAAAAATAGCTAGAACTATTGGCAGAGCCTTATCACTAAACGAAGACTTAATAGAAGCAATTGCTCTAGGCCACGACCTTGGGCATGTACCATTTGGTCATGAAGGCGAAAGAATCTTAAATGCTATAAGTATTAAATATAACGAAGGATACTTTAATCACAATGTTCAGAGTGTTAGAAATCTTATGTATATTGAAAATCAAGGAAATGGTCAAAACATCAGTATTCAAATTTTAGACGGAATTCTATGTCATAATGGCGAACTAGAACAAAAAAACTATCACCCTAAAACCAAAACAACTAATGACTTTTTAAATGATTATCAATCATGCTACACAAAAGAAAATTATATTAAAACTCTTGTCCCAATGACTCTAGAAGGATGTGTCGTCAGAATATCTGACATCATCGGCTACATTGGCCGTGATATTGAAGATGCTATTAAAATAAATTTAATTAATAGATCTGACATTCCTCAAGAAATAACCAGTGTCCTAGGAAACACCAATCGTGAAATAGTAAACACTATTACTCTAGACATCATTAATAACAGTATAGATAAACCATCTATTAACATTAGTAAAGATGTCTTCCAAGCAATTAAAAATCTAAAAAAATGGAACTACGAAAACATCTATGAAAAAGCTCATACTAAAGAAGAACTACAAAAATATCACAATATGTTTGAAACTTTATTTACTAATCTCTTAAAAGAACTAGAAAATAAAAATCTAAATAGTAATATTTATAAAGTATATCTAAACAGCATGAATGAAGAATACAAAAAAAACACCCCTGCTCGCATCGTTATCGATTACATCGCAGGAATGACTGATGACTTCTTTATCAAAGAATATCAAAATTACCAAGACTAATTAAAACAAACATTATCTACAAAACAATCATTTAAACATCTAATAGCACAACAACAATTTAAATTCATTGTAAAGAAACTGTTTGTTGATAAATATGGTTCAGTAGTTGATGTTTCAGGATTAGCAAGTAGAACTCTAAAAGTACAACAATTACCTTCAACTTTTTCTACTCTAAATACTGTTGAACATCCAGTTGCACCTGTAGCAGTACAATCAGTAGTACTATCTTTTGTTGTTGGCATAGATAATGGTGCTCCACCACCTGAACAAGTATAAATCATTATTGGTCTTGTATTACAAACTAAACAATTACTTCCACCACCAAGCATTGGTCTATCACAAGAATCTAAACCATTTTCTGGACAAACACTTTGTTGTAAAATTTGAATAACCTTCAAAGTTTCTGCTATGCAGTTTCCTGTATTATCTTTTTCAGTATTATTATTACACATATAAATTCACCCTTTCATTTTACTCAATATATTTTATGTAAAAGGAAAACAAAAAGTGATTTTATTTTTTAACTATTCGTAGTATAATATTTTATAGGTGATAAATATGTGGTGGCAATACTTAATTATATTAACTGTTTTAATTATAATATCCTTAGTAGTAGTTAAATTAAACAAGAAAAATTTTACCTACGAAATTAATAAATTAGTTCAATATCTTGGCGGAAAAGAAAACATAATTGATACTGAAGTAAACATGTCAAGATTAAAAGTTACTCTTAAAGATGTAACCCTAGCAGACAAAGAAGCAATTCAAAGACTAGGAGCAAGAGGAATAGTTGAAATAGATAATCAATTAAAAATTATATTTGGCCCAAATGCTAAAACATTAAAAAAATACATTAGTGAAATGAAATAATGTATTTTTTTTATAAATAATAATGTCTTATAGGTTTTAAATTATCATCACACTCATAACAAATAGGAGCTCCCGTTTTAAATTCTAAATTCATAACTTCATCAGGAGTTAAATTATCTAAATACATACATAAAGCTCTTAAACTATTTCCATGAGCAACTATAATTACTCTCTTACCAGAAAGTAACACCGGTTTAATATCACTATTCCAGTACTCTGTAACCCTTTTAACTGTATCTTCAAGATTCTCACCACGAGGAAGTAAATCCTTTGAAATATCTTTATATTTTTCATCATTACCAGGAAAACGCTCATCAGTAAGATCTAATAGCGGTGGACGCTCTAAAAAACTTCTTCTCCAAAGTTTAACTTGCTCTTCCCCATACTTCTTTCTCATCTCATCTTTATTAAGTCCCTGCAAAGCCCCATAATGTCGTTCATTAAGCTTATAACTAGACTTAATTAAAACATCCTCATGAAGCTCGCTTAAAATTATAGTAAGAGTTCTTTTAGCTCTAAGCAAATAAGAAGTAAATGCTATATCAAAATGAAAACCATTCTCCTTTAATATTTTACCAGCTTCCTCAGCCTCTAATACCCCTTTATCAGATAAATCTACATCAGTCCAACCAGTAAATTTATTTTCTAAATTCCAAACACTCTCGCCATGTCTAACTATAACAAATTTTATCATTTTATTTCATCACCTTTACTAACGAATTATGAACCGTCGTTCTAACAATTTCTGTCTCACCATTCTGTGCCAATCTCACATTATTAAATGGCTTAGACAAATCAAGATAAGAAAGTACCATCCTTGGAAAAGCCATATCATTTCCCCTATTTCCTTCATATAAATCAACCCACTTAGTACTAGTTCCATCCAATACTTTCTCTCTAGTTAAACCAACACTAGCAGCATATTCATTCAAAACTTTATCAGTATCAGCATATCCCCAGTTATAAGCACACAGTGCTGCTATAACATTATAATTCATATACTCTAGACAATTTTGAAATAACATACACCCAATCTTTACATTATTTTCATATTCTTTGGCTTTATCATCATCAACTAATAACTTATCTCTTGTTCCAAGCTGATAATTATAAGCATAAACATATGTATTTTTTAAATCATCATAATGAATTTGCATAAGTCCTTCACCACCACGATTATTAGCAAGATTTGTACCTGGTGAACTATTTTGAATAGCAATACCAAGCATTAACTGAGAAGATACCCCGAACATTTTAGCATATTTATTTATAGTATTATAATAATAAAGTTCTGCATGATTTCCCTTTTCTAAGTCCGTTCTATCCTTAAAATCTAAAGTATATTCTTTATCAATATAAAGACTTCCCTTTTTATCATTTTCATTTAACAAATCTTCTAACTCCTCCGCATTAGTTCGCTCATCACTTACATATTCTCTATCTCCATCATTTAATTCATCAAGTGACGAGGAAGAAGTATCTCCTGTATTAACATTAGAATTAGGTTCAATTGGTTTACTAGTTAAATTTCTATCATTTAAAAAGTTTTCAATATCATCTTTTAAATTACCATCAAAAACAGTATCAAAAAGACTTTTTTCCTTTGTGTCAGATTTATCATTATTATTCTTAAATAAATTAACTCCTGGTGTTTTTAATAAAATTAAAATAGCCATCAAAAATGCTAAACCACCAGTAACCTTTCCAACTTTACTCTTTCTTTTAAACCCTTTTACTGTACCAGCTCTTCTTGCTAGATAACCATCTATATCTATATTTAACCCATCAGAATTAAATACTTCGCTATAATTTACAAACTCTGTCATTCTTGAATCAGAATACACAATCATATTTTTACCCTTTAGTTTTATATCAATATCACTATCTTTAAAACTATCAGCAATAAATCTCTTAGCATCATTCCCAAAATAAATATTACTAAAACTATTAGCACTTTTATCATTATAATAACGAGCTATTATTTTATCATTTTCAACACTTATTCTAACTTTGTCCATAAATATTTCTTCTTTCTAATTCACGTTCAACTAAATCCCATTCTTCATCGGTATTAATTGGATAAAATGCTATATCATCACCATCAGTTCCAAGTATTGATGCACTAATTTCATCTAAACTATCTTTATAAACAACATACTGCTTATTATTATTTTCAAAAATAAATAGTACATTTAATTTTTCTCCATTAACTTCTATCACACCATCAAAATTTTGCTCCATATTTATTCCACCTAACTATCAAAATTATAACATAACCAAAGAAAAAAGTAGACATAAATCTACTTACATTCCAATAAAATATTTCTTTTTACCTTTACGAATAATTAAATATTTATTAAACATTAATGAGTCTTTATCAACAATTTTATTCTCATCTGTTTCCTTTTCACCATTAACAGTAATACTACCATTTGCTAAGAATTCCCTAGCTTCTCTCTTACTAACAGCTATCTTATTATTTACTAAAACATCTATTAAAGGAAGTCCAAGTTTAACCTCAAAACTAGGAGCACCTCTAAATGCATCTTCTAATTCATTTTCTTTTAAATGGTTAATATCACCCTTAAATAAACATTCACTTATTTTTACTGCATTTTCATAATCCTCTTCACTGTGAATATCAGATATAATTTCTTTAGCAAGTGCTTTATGTGCTTCCCTTAATTCAGGATGCTCAATGTTTTTCTTTTCAAGTTCTTCTATCTCTTCTTTTGATAAGAATGTTAATTTTTTTAAATATTCAATAATCATATTGTCTTCTAAATTTACTAAATATTGATACATTTCATAACTAGATGTTTTATTTTTATCAAGCCATAAAGCATTACCCTCTGTCTTACCAAATTTCTTACCAGTGGAATCAGTAACTAAAGGCATAACCATACCATAAGCCTCTTTTCCTGTTTTCTTTCTAATTAATTCAATACCTGAAGTAATATTTCCCCATTGATCAGAACCAGCAACTTGAAGAGTACAATCTCTTGTTTTAAATAAATAATAAAAATCCAATGCTTGTAATATCATGTATGAAAATTCTGCATAAGTAATACCTGTTTCAAGACGACTCTTTACCTTATCCTTTTGTAGCATATAATTCACATTAAAATATTTTCCGTAATCTCTTAAAAAATCAATTGTATTAATATCTTTAGTCCAATCGTAGTTATTTACAACCTCAAATCCAAATATTTTTTCGGCCTGGTTTTTTAAACCTTCAAAATTGTGTTTAACCTCTTCATACGTAATCATAGGTCTTTCTGCATCAGGTTTTGGATCTCCAATAAGGCCTGTTGCTCCACCTACCAAAAGTAACGGATGATGCCCAGCTTGTTTTAATCTTTTTGATATTAAGAATGATGAGTAATGCCCAATGTGCATAGAATCCGCAGTTGGATCAGTTCCTATATAAAATGTCATTCCTCCATTATTAAGTTTTTCAATTAAATCAGGTGAGGATATTTCTTGAATAAGTCCTCTCCATACTAAATCATCATATAATTTCATAATTTCATTCCTCTTTCTAAAATATATTTTTTAAATCTTTTAAACTAGATATCTCATCTAGACTACTTCCCTTAAATTCTCTATTATATAAAACTGTTTTCATGCCAAGTTTCTTTGGAATTTCTATATCACTAGTAATACTATCACCAACAATTGCACAAGTACTATAATCTTCAGCCACTAATTTAAATAATTCTTCTGAAGGTTTAATACCATCTTCTACTCCATAAAACTTACTAAAATACTTAGCAATGCCAACTTTTTCCAATCTATTTTTCTGACACTCTCTATACCAATTAGAAACAATAACTAACTCATATTTATCACTTAAATACTTAAGTGTCTCAAAGGCATCACTTTCTAATAAAGTACTGCTATTTGAATACACCTCCATAAGCTCATCAAAATACCGTGTATCAAAAGTAACTTTTAATCTTTCACTAATAAACATACAAACATCTTGTTTTTCATAATTACCTGTTTTCTCATATTCACCAAAAGCATTATATAAATCTTCGGCACTAAATGCTAGTCTATATTTATTAACAAATAATCTATAAGCATTTATACAATCATTATATGTATCTAAAAGCGTATTATCAACATCAAAAATTATTCTCTTTATCATACATACCTCCAAAATAAAAAATCATAAACTAAAGGACGAATAATAATCCGCGGTACCACCTTAATTCATGATTTCCATGCTCTCTTATCTTAACGCGATATAACGATTTAGCTCCAAGGTCGTAAATCTCTTCATTGCTAATAAACAAAGTATAACAAAATTATTTTTTCTTTGCAAGCCCTTTTTTAAATTACCTCATTTAATATAATCTCAGCCTTTTTAACAAAGAAATCTGAGCTATCTATTGGCAAATTATAACTTAGTAACCTCTTCTTAAGTTCTTCCAAAGTTTCAAGTTTACCCTCAACATAATTAGGCTCTAATTCCATTTCAATATATATTTTATCATCACTAATAACTTGAAGTACAAACTGACTTTCTTTATTAGAGAAAATAAAACAATTATCATTAATATGAAATAACTCTCTATAATTAATTGCTTTCATAAATTCAAGAGCTTTTTGAATATCTAAAATTGGACAGCTAACTTTTCCTTGCTCTAAAATATCCCCATTATCATCATACTTTTTATATTTGTATAACAATTCTTTTTCTATACCAACAAACTCCCTTATTAAAATACAATTTTTTTAATACATCTAAAGACTTCATAGTAGAAATATCTATATCATCACGAATCATATAGATATCATTCATAACAAAATTTTCTAATAAATTAAATCCCTTCTGCTCTAAACATTTAACTATTTCCTCATAACTACAAGTAACTTTAACTGTTATTTCATCTTCTTTTTGCATAATACCACTTATTTTTTCTTTGCCATTCCCTTTCTAAGCACATTAACAAGTTCCATTCTCTTAGCGTCATACTGAATTTTATCAGGAACATTATCAGGAATACTTTGAAGTTCTTTCATAGACATAATAATATCTCTTTCATTATCCTTACTAAATAGAAAAGCCAAATAATCATCCCTAGCAAGTCTTCTCTTAGCTATATTCCAAACTAAATCATAATTAAACTCATACTTACTAGAATCAAATGCATGTTTACTTCGTCTAACAAAATACAAAAGTTTTACAAAACTATTATGAGATAAACTATAGCTAAACAAATCTTCAAACATCATCTCTAACTCATCAATATTATCTGCTAAACTATTTTCCTCTTGAATCTTACAAATAAGTTCTAATCCTTCTATAAAATTAAACTTACGAAATACTCTTTCTAGCTTTCTTAATAAAATCCCATCTAATATACCATCAGCCCCCATTCTAACGACTTCTCTCACTCTCTCAAAAAGTCCCTTACCAAGCGAATACTCATCAGTATCATCAGTAACCAAATGCATATTCTTAACTCTCTCTTCATACTTTAAAGGTGCTAAACCAAAATAATAATAATTTTCTCTAAAATCCTCTTTGCCACCATTTCTTCTCGCATCAGAAGATAAATCAAACTCTAAAAAGCCATGAAAATCATACTTATCATCATTAACACTAACCAAACTAGTCGCATGCCCTGGTCCACCATTTTCATTTCTATAAGTTTTAATATGCCCTTCTATTCCTAAAGCCTCCAATATTGCTACAAACAAATGAGCATAACCAAGGCAGACAATATCATCACCCTTTAAAACTTTAGATAAAGATACACTCTTCTCATAATCATCCCCTAAATTATAAGCTCTCTCTTTTAAATAATCATACACAAACATCATTTTTTCTAAAGGTGAAATATTATCATCAAAAGAATCTTTAAAAACATCAATAAGCCTTATCGTTTCCTTAAGTTCATCATGCGATGTCAAACCAATATTATATTTAAAATTAAACTTAGGCTCACACTTAAAATCGTAATTGAGTACAGTTTTAATTCCTTCAAAAGAAAGACCTGTAATATCAAGAATTACTGGAAAAGAATTACTTTCACAAAATAACTTTAAATCCTCTCCCATAGAGTTATCATTAACAATCAATCTAGTTTCTTCAAAATAATCCAAATCAATTCCAAACGGCAACTCTCTTATAGCCCGATAATCTAAAAAACTATCATAAAGACCTAAATCATCATATCTTTCATAAAATGTTTCCCTTAAAGATTCATCATTTAGAAGTTTATAATAATCACTAAAATCCTCTACTCCAAGCGTAATCTCATCATCTAAAATATCAATATCAGGATACACGCCCTTAACAATTACTAGCTTCATAATCTCATCACCTTTAACTCTACCATAATTATCTCATATTTAAAATAATTGTCAAAAAAAAAGCACCAACACATCAGCATTAGTGCAAATCTTAAACTATTTTACCTTTTTAGGACTTTTCTTTTCTTCTTTATCTAATTTTTCAACTGCTTTATTTAAAACATCAATAGTTTTTTGTCTAACCTCATTAGCAGCTTTTTCTAAAACAGGAGTTCCTTTTTCAACAGCCATATTATAAAGTTCTTCAGCTTTAATAGAAATAGTTCTAGCTTTATCTTTAGCAATACTAGCAACCTTTTCTTTATCTAAATCAGCTAATTCTTTCTTTAATTCTTTAATCTTTTTCTCTAAAGACTTTTTAACATCATCATATTCAAGTTCTTTAACTTTACCCCATAATTCATTAATTTTATTAGATAAATCCTTTCTAGTTTCAGAACCTTTCTTTGGTGCAAGTAATACTCCAAGACCTGCTCCTACTATTAATCCAGTAACTAAACCACATCCTCTTTTTTTACTCATAAAAATCATCCTCTTCCTTTCTCTTTCTTAAACCGATAATTTTATTTACAACACTCATAACCCCATCAATGACTTTACTAGTCAAATAACCAACTTTATTTGTAGCAGCATCAACTAAATTAAATACGCCATCTAAAGTCTTAATCTTCTTAGTTAAATCATCAACAACTACATTAACCTTATCAATAGTAATTATAATCTTAATTCCTAAAATAATACCTACAACAAGTAAAATAATTAAAAGAAAATAAATAATAATCGGTAAAACGGTTGCTAATTCTTCCACTATTTTTCTTCCTCCTCTCCTTCATTTTTTTCTTCATACATAGAATCAATTAAATTAAATAAATCATTTTCTAAAGTATCTTCTTTAATTGGTTCTTTTGCGGACTCTTTAATCTCTTCTTCTTTATCTTTAGCTTTAACTATTTCTTTCTTATTTTCTTCACCTGAAATTAAAATTTCATCTAAACTCTTTAAAGGTTCAGTAAATTCATCTTCCTCAGTTTCAACTTTAACGCTTTCTTTCTTTTCAGTGATCTTCTTCTCAGTAACCCCATAAGCTTTCTTTCTAACATCATCCAAGCTTGGCTCTTTAACACCTATATCTGTTTTAACAATGACATCATCTTTAGTATAGTTCTGATCTAAAATTCCATACACTGGAGAAATAATTGGTGTAGGTTTAAAAGGTTTACTAGGTTCTTTTCTCTTAGGTTCTTCCTTTAAAAACTTACTATAATCCATTCTTCTTTCTTCTTTTTTAGGTTCCATAACTGGACTTCTTCTAGGTGTAAACACATCATCATAATCATCACGTACTCTACTTTTTGGTTTTACATCATCAAAATCATCTAGTGGAAAATTAAAACTAGAACTAGGTTTAACCTCTTCCTTTGGCATTTTAACTTCCTTAATCGGATTAACTTCTTTAGTAGTAACTACCTCTTCCTTTTTGATAGGTGCTTTCTTCTCTTCCTTAGTAATAACTGGAATTTCTTCTTCCTCTATATCAAAAAGAACATCTTTTAACTTTTTAAAAACACTCATTTTCTCACTCCTTAATTAATAACATCAGGATCTGGAACTTCATCCTTATCCACATAATCCCCTGGCTTAATAACTTCTAAAAGATTACTATCATTTGACTCATCAAATAAACTAAAATTCTCTTCAGAAGAAGTCATATCATCAATTGAAAGTAAATTTTTTATAACATCATCAGTATAATCAATAGTAGTTAAAACTATCATAGAATTAACAATAGCTTTATTAATATCATCTTTATCTACTATCACTTCTATTTTAGCATAATTATACATAATTTCAATTAAATATTTATCATTTCTTTCATTTACTTCCAAATAACCATTTAAATCATTATAATTAATAGTTTCACTTATATAAGCATTTTCATTCACAGTATAACTAAATTCATTTTTCTTTAAATAACTAACTAAATCTACATAAAGATAATACTTATAATTACCATCAGTTAATATCTCATTATACTTTTTAGAACTTAAACTACTCATAGAAATCGGTAAATAATACTTATAACCTGTTCTATACTCATTATAACTATAATTTTTAGAACTTACTATTTTCTTAATTAAATCCTGTGGTCTAGCTTCTTGAATATTTGTACAACCACACAAGAAAATTAATGTTAATAATAAAAGACATTTCTTCATACTTATCTCCCACTATCAATTATACCAAAATTATTTAGAATTTGGTAACTTTTTTTCGGCATCTAAATAATTGATAGTCTCTCCAGCAACCACAAATTTTTTCTCATATTCACTTTGTACATTATCTATATTACTATTAGTTAAATCTAAACAAACATCATTAAAATGATATCCAGCATTATTTAAACTTACTAATGAATACGCAAATAAACCTTTATTATCTGTCTTCTGCTTTATATGGACGAAAGTCTTACTAATCTTTTCATAACTCTTTAAGAAACTCTCACTAGTAAGTCTTCTTTTCTCGTGTCTAGTCTTAGGCCAAGGATCTGAAAAATTTAAATAGATAACCGAAACATTATGATCAAAATAATCTTCTATATTCTTAGCATCTATACACATAAATCTTAAATTATCAGGTATATCTTCTAGCTTCTCTAATGCTCTAACAAGTACCGATGGATATTTTTCAATTCCAATAAAATTAATATTCGGATACTTCCTAGCAGTACCAATAATAAAGTCTCCCTTACCCGTACCTATTTCAATACGTAATTCTCTACTATCATCAAAAGGATTTTCTAAAACTACTAATGGACTTTCTTCTAATATTTTATCAGCATTCTTAACATTTCTTAACCTCATAACTTCCTCCTAAATTAAACTTTTATGACCTCTTACATATATTATTGTAGAGGTGAAATATGAAAAAAGAGCGTAACTCCTTCTTCTCTGAATACGGTTTTAATGGCTATAACACTAACCAGCAAGCTATGATGCCTACTCAAAACTATATGCCAAACCAAAACATGATGCCTAATCAAAATATGGTAAACACTGCATCAAGTAGTTTCTATGCAGCATCATATCCAAACACAAATACAAACATGAATTCAAACTACAATGACCTTGATGCTAGAATCTCAAAATTAGAAAGACAAGTAAACCGCCTAGAAAATCGTATAAATGAACTAGAAGGAAACAAAGATCTAAACTCTAAAACAGACTATAACTACTCAAACAACATGTATATGGTCTAATTTTCTTTTATTTGAAACTTACCAAAAGTAAGTTTTTTTAATATCTTATTAATCTCTTTAGTACCAAAAATATGTTGAGGAATCTTTAATTTAATTCCTAAACCAATATAAATAAACGCTCCTACAATCATATCAATCAAAATTAACTTAACACTAGATGTTCTACTATACACATTAAAAGGTAAAAACTTATTCATAATAACAAGTACTACTGTCATCAAGATAGCTGGTAAAAGCGTCTTTAAAATCGTAATAACAGTATCTTTATAATGAACTTTATGTACTCCATTATTAAATGTTCTAAGCCCTACATAAATAGAAATAGAATAACCAATAAATGAAGCAATTAAAGCCCCATAATAAGCCCCTACTCCTAAATAATTACAAACTATCATTAAAGGCATATCTAAAGCAGCATTAAACAAGCACCCAAAAGCATTAGTTAAATAAACCGCCTTAAACTTATTACAACTTTGTAAAATAGTAGAAACAACTAAACTAACATTACCAATAAGTGCATTAAATACCATAATTTTAAGTATATCTCCACCATAATGATTTATGTTATAAAAAACTGTCCAAACTGGAGTTGCTAAAATTGATAACCCAATAGTCATTGGTAATGAAACATAAACTATAATCTGAATAGACTTATTAATCTTCTCATTAAGTTCTTTCCAATTAGAAGTCGCATGAGCAGCCACAATAGATGGAATTAACGTAACAGTCATTCCCATCGCAATAGAATTAACTATCATACAAATCTTACTACCCCACGTACTAATAACACTAGTAATAAACTCTACATCATGAGCAGAATAACCCAAATGGTCTAATACCCTCAAAATAATAACCATATCAGTAAAACTATAAATACTACTAATCAAATTAAGTACAATAGAAGGAATAGCATAAATAGCTATTTTTTTAATAATCTCTTTATTACTAATATTATCTTTCTCTAATTTTTTATCTAAATCTAAAACCGACTTATTCTTACTAATCTGTCTCTTTAAATAATAATAAGCAACTATCCCACCAAAGAACGCTCCCGAAACAGCTATACCAATAGTTAAAGTTAAAGTCTGATTTAATACTTTATAAGCTAAATAAGACCCAGCAAGAATTATAAATATACGCACTACCTGCTCTATTAAATTAGCCGTTGAAGACGGTCCAACATATTGATGTCCTTGTAAATAACCCTTAGTAGCACTTAAATGTGGCACAATTAAAACCGCAAAAGACACACACCTAATAACAAAAGCTACATCACTAATCGTATTTCCACCCTGTAAATCACCTAATATTAATGCACCTAACTCCTCAGCAAATATAAAAAGTACTATAAAAGTCACAAAAGATATATAACTAACAATCTTTTTGCTAAGCCTAAATGTCCTAGTCTTTGCTTCTATTAAACCTTTCGCATTATACTCACTAATTAATTTACTCATCGCACTAGGAATACCAGCAGATGAAATAGATAAGAATATTAAATAGATATTATAACCGTAACTATATAAAGCTCCACCCTTAGAACCTACAATAATATAAAATGGAACCACATAAAGCATCCCTAATATCTTAACAAGTATTACGGATGCCGTAGCAATAAAAGTACCAGTTACAAAACTATTCTTCTTCATTATTTTTCACTCAAATCTCTATATATAATCATCGCAGTAAAACAATAAATTTGTTCTTCACCACATGCAGTAATTGCAACACTATACTTAATATCCATAAGTTCATCAATAGTTTGCAAAAACTCATTTACTGCTAGTTCTAAATCTTTTTCATGAGACTCATCAAAAACTTTAACTAACATTTTTCCTCCTTAAAATTATCATAAAATAATTAAAAGTAAAAAAATGTCAAAATAAATCCCACAAAATCATTATACATTATATTACACTATCATGTACTAACTTTACACATAAACTTTACAACTAATTGATAAATTTCATTACACTATCTAATATTTCCTCATTAATCTCTTCTATACTCTTAAGTTGTTCATTCTTAATAAGATTAATAATTTCAAATCCATACCTCTCAGCCATCAAATGATAAACCTCTTCAATATTCTTATATCTTTCACTATTAGTATTATCACCTATAAAAAAACGATACTGATACGGTAAATACATAAAGATAACTTTATCAGGCCTAGGAAGTTCAAGTAAATTAAATTCTAACTGTTCTATCCAAAGAAGCATATTAATCTTATCAGAGATATTATCAAACCTAGATGCTTGATACGCAATATTTGACTCAACATAACGATCAAGTATTACATTTACTCCCTTATCAAGTAAATCAGTTATCTTACTTATATTATTGCACCTATCAGCAGCATAATACAAACTAACTGCTTTAGGATTCTCAATATCCTCAAAATAAGGCTCATCATTCTTATTAAGAACATGATCGTGTATTATCTCCCCAGTTGGTGTATCATACATTGGAAATCTCATCTTACAAGACTTAATTCCTAACGCATTTAACCTCTCTACTAATAAATTAGCCTGAGTCTCTTTACCAGAATTCTCAGTTCCCTCAATTACAATCAGTTTACCTTTCATTTTTCTTCCTTCTTAAACATCTTGCACATAAAGCCATATAATTATCATTACCTACTAAAATATCTCCCTTTTTCTTACCATCATAATAAGTATAAATAGCATCTCTATTACACTCATTACAAGAAGCATGCATAATTTCTATTTCATCAGCTATCGCAAGAAGTGAAGGCATAATTCCAAAAGGTGCTTGCTCACTAGTCATATTTAAACCAGCAATATAAATATCCAAATCATCCACAATTGATAAGTCAAGCAATATTTTATAATCACCCTTCAAAAAATTAGCCTCATCTATAAATATGGTATTAATCTTTTCACTTATATGCTTTCTAATATCTTTAATATCATCTATCAAAATAGCATTTATCTCTTTACCTTTACGAGTTTTAACAACCCCAAAATCTCTAGTATCCATCTTCGGCTTAAAAAGTAATATCCTGCTCTTATGATACCTCTTATCATACTCTGCAAGCAAAGCATCACTCTTTCCACTAAACATTGGACCTGTAAAAACCTTAATCATGACTACCACCATCATAATTATATAATTTTTTAAAAGCCTAGTAAATATAAATAGAAAAGAAATAAAAAATTTAATAAAGTGAACGCTACTTAATGGTATTGAACGCTACTTAACGGGTCTTAACGGGTCTTAACGGGTCTTAACGGGTCTTAACGGGTCTTAAAAAAGCTTTCAATTCTAATAAATTGAAAGCCAAATTAATAGATTAATTTTTATTTATTATATATTTTCCAAAAGCATCATATTTATTAGTCCCTGTCCAAACTATAAAATTCATGCTTACAAATTTATTAAGCATTTTAACGGCTGTTGGCTTACTTCTATTAATTATTTTTGCTACCTCTTCTGATGTAATTCCGCCTTGATCATTAATTGCAGTTAAAACTTTTTTCTCTATCACACTTAATTCATTCCAATTATTACGAAAATTATCATCTCTTAATAAGCTCTCCTCTTTTCGTTTGCTTCTCATAATAATATTATTATATAAAATTAATAAAACAGAATCATTATTAGGTTCAGCATAAAAAGGTTCCTCTAAAAAGAATTCTTTCATTTCACGATAAATACGCTTAACACCCTCATTAAGTTCCCTAACAATTTCTAATTCATTTAAAACCCTAGATATTTTAGGATTTCTAGAATACCTTTTTGTTTTCATTGTTTCTAAAGTAACAAATCCACCCAATTTTCCTGGACTATATATTTCTAGCCTATCATCAAATAATTTAACAGTTATATATTCACCGTTATTGCTATAATCTCTATGAGTTACAGCATTTACTAATCCCTCATACCAAGCAAACTCTGGATATTCAGGAACAGTTTCAAAAAGTCCTTTGTCGGTTAAATGAGTAAATTCTCTAAGTTGTGAGCTTATAAATTCACTTGCTTGATTAATAGTCTTAAATAAGCAAGAATCAAATGTTCTATCCTTAACAATATTCATCTCTTTTCCGACTTGAAAAGTAGTTCCTTCAAATTTTAAAACTCTTACTCTAGCACCAGGCAAATAAACAGATGGATTTTTCCCAAACAAAAGCATACCAGATTTAGTTAAATGAAAATTACCGTTTTTTTCAACTAAAAAACCTCTTGCCTTTAAAACTTCATCAGGTGACATATCAGTACCCAACTTTTCTTTTTATATATTTACCATATCATAATCAATATCATTTACAGAAGATAAATCTACTATTTCAGTTTCAAAATCTCTTTCTCTTTTTTCATATTCCAAACTTCTAACTTGTTCAAAATTTAATTTAATAGATGAATCTCCTTGCCTTACGTAAACCTCATCTTTATTATTTCTTATAATAAAATTTTGAGTAGACTCAATATAAAAAAGCAAAATGCTATCTTGTTCTCCTTTATTATTAATAATATCTACTACCTCACAATTATACACAGGACAAGGATTTAAAAAGTTTACTATTACTTTTTGACAATCATTAAGTTTGTTTATCCCACAAACATTAAAGCCTTCTAATATCCCATCATCAGTAATTCCAACAACCAATACTCCACCATTTGCATTTGCAAATGATGCAATTTCATTAGCTAAATCTTGTAACGAAACTTTAGCTCTTTTTCTTTCTAAATATAAATTCTCAGGACTATTAGTTAAATATTCTAAAGTTAATCCAAAATAATTCTTATTTGATAACACAAAACCACCTCTATTTACATTTTAACAAACATCAAATTAAATTAACATAAAAAAACACTCAATTGACAGAGAAAATTGAATGTTTTAAACCTAATCAATTAAATGTCCACACTTCAAACAAGCTTTGATAGATGCCCCATTTTCATGTCCACAATTAGGACAAATCTTTGTGCCACCCATTATTTCAGCAGCAACATCATCACTAGCAAGTTTTGGTAGTTCCATATCTGCACTAGGAATCTCAGGATTACTAATTTTTTCTATTGGAATAGTATTTTCAAAAGATGGACTATTAAAAATTTCTTCCGGATTTTTTTCAGGTAATTCAGGCTTTACTTCAGCACTATTACCTTCATCAAAAATATTTATAACTTCCGGTTCACTAGAAACTGGAGTACTATTTACTGGTTTAACATCCACAGTAGACTCAGCAAAAATATTATCATCAACTAAAGTTGGAGTTTGCTCTGTTCCTAGGTTTGGAACCACTTCAGCTTGAACAGGTTCTTGTACGGGTTCACTTGGTACAAATGCCGGACTTACACTAGGCGCAGATTCACTTATTTGTTCCTCAAAACTTGGTGTAGTATCTATCGTAGGAGTTTCAGGTTGCGCTACTTGAGAATCAGTTGGCACACTAGCAACTGGATCAGGTGTCATTAAATTAAGCTCCCCACCAGCATTAGGATCACTAGCCATTAAATCAAAACCTTCTACACTATTTTCTTCACTACTACTCATCTTAGCATCACTAAAACCTAAAATAGGAATAAAAATAAATGATAAAAATACTAAACCTAAACCAAATCCTGTACTCTTATTTAAAACCTTAGCAAGTCTAAAGTAAGCAACAATTAAACCAATAAAATTAGCAACAGGTAAAATAGAAAGCCAACCAGGAAGACCTACTCCCTCAAACAAAGCCCACATATTATAAATAGGCACAATAACTGCCCAACCAGGCTTATTAAGCTTTTTATATATTTTAATCATACCAACAAGATTAACCAAAAAAACTATAAAAAATAATAACATATAAATAAGAACAAACTTTGAAAAATTACTATTAGTATTAAAATTATTTACATAAACACTAAAATCTCCCACTTTAAACAACCTCTTTCTACTATAAATAAAGTATAACAAACTATCTAAAAAATTACAACTACCCTACATTTTAACTTTGTATGGATTTGTTGCCGTGCCATCACCACTTGTTGTTTTAATATCTGATACAAGGGATAGAGATGGGCGCACGCCGCTGCCGTTGAGAACGTAGTCGAAGCCAAGGCTGCTGCCGTAGCCACTAACACCCCAAACGCGAGCGCTGTAGCCATAAAAGACAGACGGAGACAAAACCCACCAATAACTTGAACTAGCATTAGCATTACCGTTTATATAATACGTTGAATTTGTAGTAGATGCTGCTCCACCAGCAAACGCTATTTCATCTGCAGTAAGTAAACCTACTTTGGCATAACCACTTAATGCTCCATTGCCATAAGTTGTGTCACTTACAGTAAATTTAGGTAGCTTTCCTCCATTATTATCATTTGGACATATTAGGCTAGGCCCTGTCCCTCCTGCACTACCACTTGATGCGGATATTAATCTTTTTGAGACGCTATAATAATTTGTATTAGTTCCATAACCATAATTTGTGCCCAATGTCCAACTATTAGGATTAAACGCTGTGTCAGTTACTACACTCTTGTCATTACACCATATTGTATCTGCTAACTGGCTATCATTAAAATTAGCTTGTTTAGAAAGGACATTTGTATACCATTTGTTTAGATTAGTTAATATTGTACTTGGATTAGTGTTAGCATGAGTTTCTGCATAACTACTAGCTCCAGCAGTACCATACATAAATCCCACATATGCATTATCATTATAACTTGAATTGAATTTAGACGTATAAGTATCTCCTTCATATCTTGCGAGAGCATAATCATTACCAGTTACATTACAAGGTGTACTACTTACTGGTGTATTATTAGTACTTGTTAATCCATTATAATTATATAAAACTAACTTTATAGAACCATCGCCCGTTATTCTTACTATACGCCAGCACATATTAGCAAATTCTACATAGTTGTTTTTAACCGCTCCTCTAAAATAATACGATGTTCCATAGTCATCAGCTGCGCTTGCTAATACTGTTTCTGATGCAAGCGATGCCTCAGACCCGGGAGTAGTTAATGTACTAGTTACAGTATTATCACGTTTTATTGCCGCAAGCAGAGTTCCATCTTTAGCACCATTCCATCCATCAGGTGAAGCAAAATTAGAAGCCTGCGTTACTACAACAATTTTACCAAGCCAAGTTTTATTTAAACCATCACTAGTAGTAGTTTCACTATCAATCCATATTCTTAAATCAAAGCTTTTCTCCTCATTTGAATTAAGCCCCGTATCTACAATTAAATAACCTTTTCTGTTATTATCTAAATCAATTAAATTTTTATCAGTTAAAATTACTGATGGACTGTTAGTAGTACCTTTTGGTGATAAATTGACTTTAACAAACTTATCTTTAAGATATGAACTGCTACTAGAATCCCTATACTGACTATCTATCGTGATATATGCTTTAACATAGCCCGAGCAGTTATTCTTTATCGTAAAAGTAAATGGTGTTTCTTCTAAACCTTCCTCATCATACATTGACACGGCATCAATTAAATCAATCTTAGCACTATCTTCAGTAAGTGACGTACTAAAACAATTTCTTGAAGCTATCTTATTATTTTCACTTTGTCTTAAATACAATCTAAACCAAGCATAAGAAATACCAATAATACAAATTACAGTAATTAATAAGCCCGTATATATTTTTATCTTATTTTCTTTACTCTTCACATATATCATCTACTTTCACAATTAATTATATAATAATACTTATTTTAAAGCAATAAAAAAACTGGCAATCACCTTACCAGCTATTTAACAACAATACTAACAATTCTCTTAGGAACTACTATAAACTTAACGATTTTCATTCCTTCTGTATACTTATTAACATTAGCATTTTCCAAAGCCTTTTCTCTAATTACCTCTTCACTATCTTCATCAGTAATTAAAATGCTTCCTCTAAGTTTACCATTAACTTGTACACCAATTTCATACTCATTATCAACAGTTTTAGCCTCATCATATACTGGCCAAGAACTCTTAGCAAGTTCCTCACCTAAACCACATTCTTCATTTAGTTCCTCAGTTATATGTGGTGCGATTGGATTAAGTAGTGCTAGTAGCGTTCTATAATCTTTATGAGTTATAGCCTCTTCCTTTTCCATACTATTAAGAAGAATCATTAGAGAACTTACTGCTGTATTATATTTCATTGTAAGTAAATCATTAGTAACTTTCTTAATTGTCTTATGCATTAGACTTTCCAAATTCTTAGAATACTCATCACTAGCAGTAAGTTTACTCTTAATTCTATCTACTCTTTCTAAGAATTTCTTACAACCTTTAAGACCATTTTCACTCCAAGAAGCATCTTTAGGATAATCACCAATAAACATTTCATAAGTTCTAAGAGCATCAGCACCGTAATTATTAACCATATCATCAGGATTAACAACATTGCCCTTACTCTTACTCATCTTCTCATTATTTTCACCCAAAATCATTCCATGAGCTACTCTCTTCTTAAATGGTTCTCTAACACTTACCAATCCTTGATCATACAAAAATTGATTCCAAAATCTTGCATAAAGTAAATGTCTTGTAGCATGTTCCATACCACCATTATAATAATCTACTTGTCCCCAGTAATTCATAGCATCACGACTAGCAAATTCATGATCATTATTTGGATCCATATATCTAATCCAGTACCAACTACTTCCAGCCCAGTTAGGCATTGTATCAGTTTCTCTCTTTGCCATCTTACCACAATGTGGACAAGGAGTATTAACCCAATCACTTAAAGTACTAAGTGGACTTTCTCCATTATCAGTAGGTTCATAACTACTAACATCAGGTAGTACCAAAGGAAGTTCTTCTTCCGGAACTGGTACCCATCCACAATCTTCACAATATACCATTGGAATTGGCTCTCCCCAGAATCTTTGTCTAGAGAAAACCCAGTCTTGAAGTCTATAATTAATAGTCTTCTTACCAATCTTATTTTCCTCCAAATAACTTATCATTTTACTTATTGCATCATCTTTACCAAGTCCATTTAAAACGCCTGAATTAATGTGAACTCCATCACCTATCATTGCTGTATCATTTATACAATAATTAAATGTCTTACTATGTAATTCATCTTTAATTTCGTCTTCAGCAATATCTTTGCTGACCCATTCAACACAGAACTTTTCATCAGCGTCCAATTTTTGTTCAACCATGTGATCAGATTTTAATTTAAAAAACAAGCCAGTACTTTCTATTTCAAAATATTTATCTTTATTATAAGCATAGTAATGATGATTAATCTTAAATGTTTCTTTAATAAACTCTAAATCATCATATCCAGTTTCTTCTTTAATTTCTCTTAAAGCACAAGTAATAGCATCTTCACCATTTTTTCTAGTACCACCAATAAATAATCTACCGCCTAATTCTTTCCAATTAATTGTTAGATATTTATCATTCTTTTCATCATAAACTACGGCTACAATACTATCTTTATGTGATTCATTTTCATTCTTAACACCGGTTACTTCTTCTAAAACTTGTACTATGTCAATTCCAAACTTCTTAGCAAATTCATAATCTCTTGTATCATGAGCTGGAACGGCCATAATAGCTCCTGTACCATAACCCATCAATACATAATCAGACACATAAATTGGTATCTCTGTATTATTAACCGGATTAATAGCCATTAAACCATCTATTTTTATTCCAGTCTTTTCTTTACTCTCATCAGTTCTTTCAATCTCACTTTTTCTCTTAGCTTCTTCCTGATAAGCTATAATTTCATCAATATTCTTAATTCTATCTTTATACTTTTCTAAATAAGGATGTTCAGGACTCATAACCATAAATGTAACTCCATAAAGAGTATCACATCTTGTAGTAAATACAGTTAGTTTATCATCAGTTCCCGCAATCTTAAAATCTACATCTGCACCAATACTTTTACCAATCCAGTTAATTTGAGCAGTTTTAATTTTATCCATAAAGTCAGTATCTTTTAGTCCCTCAATCAAACTATCAGCATAACTACTCATACGAAGCATCCATTGATTTTTAAGTTTCTTAGTTGTTGGTCCACCGCATCTTTCACAAACCCCACCAGCAGCATCCTCATTAGATAATCCTACCTTACAATTTGGACACCAGTTAATATCTTTTTCAGCTTTATAAGCCATACCAGCCTTAAAAAATTGTAGAAACTGCCACTGAGTCCACTTATAATAATTTGGATCACTTGTATTAATCTCTCTACTCCAATCAAAAGAAATGCCTAAAGACTTAATTTGTTTTTTAAATACCTCTATGCATTCCTTAACCATATTAGCTGGATAAACATGATTCTTTATCGCATACTGCTCAGCAGGAGAACCAAAAGCATCCCATCCCATTGGATACAAAACATTATAGCCCTGAGCTCTTTTAACTCTTGCCATCGCATCTAAAGCTGTATAACTTCTAACATGTCCAACATGTAGTCCTGATCCAGATGGATAAGGAAACTCTACCAAAATATAATATTTAGGTTTATCACTATTTTCTTTAGCAGTAAATACCCCTTCTTTTTCCCATCTTTCTTGCCATTTTTTCTCTATTTTACCTGTATTAATCATTTTCTATTCCTCTTTTCTATAACTTTCTTTAAAATCATACCTATTAATCCATAAACTAAATAAATAAGTACAAATAATAATCCAAAACCAAATAATAACTGCCACGCATAACCCAAATCAAGCATTGTACAAAGTGTACCAGAAGCACTTATTATTAAACTATTAGCTAAAATTATAAAAGGCCATAACCGTTTTAAATTAATATCTTTTAACTTAATCTTATATTTTAAACATAAATACTTAACCTCTTTAGAGTTAGCTAAATCTTTTTTCTTTAACTTAACTAAAAAAATAACTAAATAAACAATAGCTACTACTACAAAACAAGTAACAAATACAAAAAGATCTTTCATAACGCCTCCTCTAAAATAAAAACCACGACTCATCCAAAGGACGACAAGCCGTGGTACCACCTTAATTTTTAACTTAATAGATATAAAGCTCTTACCCTATCACATCCAAAAGCAAGTTCGTAAATCTCTATTATTAGTTTTCACCAGCCACTAACTCTCTCTAAATATTAATTTACTAATACTCTTTCTTCATCTGCTTAAAATGTATTATATTAAATTTCTGCAACATATTCAAGTAATTTTATAAACATTCTAACATATTTTCCATGTAACCCCTTAACTCTTAACTTTCTTATTTCTATTCTCTTTTGTTTAATATCAACATCACTAAATATAATTGCTGCAATATTTTCTTTTAAACTAGTCTTAATCATTAAATCACTTAAGATACTATCAATATCTTCATTAATAATTCTCTCAGCTGCTATCTCTATATCTTTACCCTTACAATTAATAGATAACTGCTTAGTAGTTGGTACATTTACTACCTCTACTACAAAATCATTACCATCTTCATAAGCATTAAACTTATCTATCTTCTCTTCACCAATATAAATTACAACATCACTAGCTTTTCTAGTATTTCTAAATCTAATTAAATAATCTCTATTTACCGGTATTATTCCTGTCTTACCATCAGTAGGTCTAATAATCACTGTAAAGTTATTTGCTTGATAATTATAATCAATATCGGTAACTAAGTAAAAACCATCTAAAAATGCACTACTAATACCATCATCTTCATAAAGTTTATAAACATTACTAGCCCCTGGAAATATATGAACTTCTAACTTACTAGGTACACTTGTATTATTTAAATCATCATTAGCTAAAAATGCCATTGGAATAATTGTTCCTCTTTTAGCAAACACTGGATAATCTTCATCTTTAAAAAATGACACATATCTTTTACCACCAACAAACTTTTTACCAGTTTTAAAATCATACCAAATACCATCCGGCAAAAATATTCTATGAATAGTACGGTTCATTAAAACCTCTTTTTTAGTTGTTATTGGAGCAATTAATAACTCTGTTCCAAAATAATACTCATTACGATATACTGGTTCATCATAAATTTCAGGGTACTTATAATATAAAGGCTGTACTAAAGGAAGCCCTGTCTTAAAATACTTATATCCTTCAGTATAAATATAAGGTATTAATCTATGTCTTAATCTTAAATAATCTTTAACTACTGAATATGTCTTAACGTCCCAGTGCCAAGGTTCTCTTTTATAAAAATGCGAAGCATCACTACTAAAACGAAGTATTGGACTATACGTTCCAAACTGAACATATCTCATATAAAGTTCTGGATCTTCTACTCCATCTTTATAACCACCAATATCATGACTCCACCAAGACAATCCTATATTAGCACTCCTAGAATTATATTCAGGAAGCTTTTCTAGTGTATCCCAAGAAACCTTAGTTTGTCCACTATATAATACCGGCATCGTATGTGCAGCTACTAATCCATTACGAGATAAAATCATTCCTCTTTTTTTAGGACTACTCTTATAATTATTGTAATGAAAATAATTAAGTGCTCTTAAAGTATATAAATCATCTTTATTATCATAATTAATAAAATAAAAATCTACACCAATATCATTTAAAGGCTTAATAAACTCATCAAAATAAGCAGTTAACATTTGTTTATTAAATACATTAAAAGGAATAAGCCCTGGCTTAACATACCCAGCTATATTTTTAAATCTTTGATAAGCAATTTCATCAGGACTAATTCCATGTGAGGGATCAATCTCTAAACCTAAACGAATATTATTTGCATGTAACTTATCAATAAATTCTTTTGGATTATTAAATAAATTATAATCAAAAGTATACCCAGTAAGAGTATTTTCATAAGTCATATGCCACTCATTACCAAGAAGTAATACAGATAATGGTATCTCATTCTTTTTAAAACTCCACACTAAATCATCAATATCTTTAGAGTTATAAGTAACATCTTTATTCCACCAAACACCCAAACTATAACGTGGCACTAAAGCAGGCTTACCAGTAAGTTTAAAATAATCTCTTAAACAATAACCAAAATCCTTACGATACATAAAAACATAAGTATCTAATCTCTCATCACTTCTTTTACCTAGTGAACCATCTCTATTAAAAATTAAACTATGACTATCATCTAGTGAAACAAATCCATCAGTAGAATATAATCCTTTAGATAGTCCTGTATCTAAATTATATCCAGCCCCTTTAAAATTGCGTGCCTCTGCCGCTCCAAAAAACCACACTTTATCTGTATTGTTTAAAGATATTTTAAAATACTGTGAAGGATTCATCTTAGAGCCAAAAAAAGGTTTACCTTTTTGATATTCAAGCTTAAAATAATTAGTAGTAATAACTAAAAAATTATCATCTTCTTTTTTCATAAATTTAGGAACGTCAAATTTACGAAACTTAACTAATTCCGTAGGTCTATCTTCAAACTTATTAGATGAAGAATACTCTATTCTAACTAGAATATCACTAAGAATTGTTATTCTATATTTATCTCCCCTAATAACTGCTGCAGCTGATGAAATAGCATCTTCATAATTTTTTATCTCAAAATAATCCTTCACCCTAATCAGTCCTAACTATTATTAAAATAATTTTAGCACACTTAATACGCATTTTCAATTGACTTTTACATACATTTAATATATAATACTCTTACGTATTTAGGCAGGTTCTTATTAATTAATAATGTGTTTATTTGCAAGAACTTTAGTAACTTAACTGCCTTAAGTGAAAAAAATAATAAACACCCTATTAAAAGATAAGAATTCCTTTAAACGAAAGAAAGGAGAATACAAATGTCAAGATATACTGGTCCAGCTTATAAGAAGTCTCGTAAATTAGGTTTCTCTACTTTAGAAAATGGTAAAGAACTAGCTAGACGTCCTTATGCTCCTGGAATTCATGGTACTAGCAGAAGAAGAAAATTAAGTGAATATGGTATTCAGTTAGAAGAAAAACAAAAAGTAAGATTTATGTATGGTTTAACTGAAAAACAATTTGCTCATACTTTTGAAAAAGCTGCTAAAATGAAAGGTATTGCTGGTGAAAACTTCTTAAAATTATTAGAAAGTCGTTTAGATAATGTTGTTTATCGTATGGGACTTGCTAATACTAGACGTGGTGCAAGACAACTTGTAAACCATGGTCATATTTTAGTAAATGGTGAAAGTGTTGATATTCCTTCTTATATTGTTAAAGTTGGTAGCACTATTTCTGTTAAAGAAAAATCACTTAACCATTCAGCAATGAAACAAGCACTAGAAAACACTTTAAATCGTCCTGCTTATGTTGAGTTTGACGATAAGAAAATGACTGGAACTTACTTAAGACTTCCAGAAAGAAGTGAACTAAATGCTGATATTAACGAATCATTAATCGTTGAATACTACAATAGATAGTAACTAAAAGCGCATAGAAATATGCGTTTTTTCGTGAAAATATATTTAATAATAACAAAAAATATGCTATCATAAAAAACCATTAGGGGGATATATGGATAATATTGCTAAAAAAAGATTAAATAGGACTATTGAAATTGAATACGAAATCCTAAGAGAATATAAAAAACTAATTAAAATAGAACGCAATAATGGCCAAAATTATAGTAATGAAAGATCACAAATTATACATAATATAAATTTTCTTATCACAGCTGAACTACAACAACTACTATACTTTGCTCAAAATAGACAAATGGCCTATGAAGTATTTATAGAATTATCTAAAACAGCAAAGTTTAAAAAAGCAAACTTATCAGATATTTTAGAATCTGAAAATGATGATATTTTAGTAACTGAAAGACTGTATAACTATTTTTACCTAATGACTTTAAAAGATCCAAAAATATTTGCTAATCTAGTAAATACTTCTGAGGCTTTAGAAATTGCTGACAACGATGAAAGTTTATTAGGAGACACCATAACATATATGTATTATCAGACTCCTCGCCTATCTTTAGCATACAAAAAAGCATTATATAACCTACTAAACGCTAGCGACATTCCTGACATGGATGCCTATAAATATCTTTTACAATTTACTGACCCTGAACTAGAAGAATTTCAAATTGAAAACCACTTTGGCCCCATACCAAAAGATTTAATTGCTGGCATTAGTGGTAACACCTGGGTCAAAAGACATCAGCAACTTAAGTTTCAAGATATGGTTTTCGGTGATAAAATTAATGACGCTATTGAAGCTCTAGAAAACCGTACTTCTCCACTTTCATATTATATCTTTTCCTGCTGTCTATTATTTCTATCAAATAAAGAAATTTTAAACTTACGCGATGATTTAGATGAAACTGAACTAGATGATGATACAAAAGAAAGACTTCTATTATTAATTAAAAACAAACCAAATTTAAAAAAATCACTAGACATTGATAATAACGAATTAGAAAAAAATCTAAAAGATTATAGTCTTTCTGACAAAGAAATAGCTAAACTAAAAAAACTACTAGAGCTTAGTAATGCAATCATGAAAACTTACATGTCTTTAATAAAGGCTTATAATAGTAATCCTAATGGAACTGCATTTAAAAATCTTCTTACAAAACTTGCTCTACTAAAAGATGATGAAAATCAAATTTATGATTATTTTAATAAACATCCTGAAAGTGCTAGAAAAGCAGCTGATTACTTTGAAGAAGAACTAAATGAAACCGTAGATTCTCCCGAATTTATGATTCTAAACAAAGACGATGAAGAAGAACTAGTACTATCAAGAATTATTTACAAACTAACCTCATGCGCTGTTAAAGACCAAGATAATTATATGATTTACTTAAATAAAAACATCAAAACACTAGTTCCTGACTACAAAGATAAATTACCGGAAATTAAAGACTATGAAACAAAAGTAAAAAATCAGTTACACACAGCCGTGTTAGAAGAACTAGAAAATAAAAAAGACACAGTAGAAATAAACATATTTGCTTTCTATCTATTATATCTTTGTCCTTCCTTAGAAGATAACTTTATAAAAACAGGTAACCCATTTCCAAGATTATCAGAAATTACTACGGACCTTAGTGAAGAAGATGCCGACCTAATTGGTACCTACCGTGTAGATGAACTATTAGATGAAGCTCTAAACACATTATATTTAAGTAGTGATGAAGACTTAGAAACCGTACCCCATGAGATAGATGTTATATTCTGCACATTTAAAGCCTCTCTAAGATTCTTAAGTCTAGAAGAGCTAAATAATCTAAAAATGGAACTAAAAGATCTATATGATAGTGATGAATTTGATAGTTCAAAAATCGACAAAATCAAAGATTTAATCATTGAAACAATAGAAGATGTTATTGAAGAAAGAAAAAAAACAAAAGAAAAAGGAAATCAATTTCCTTCCCAAAATGACACAATAAAATTTTAATCCTTACTAATTTCTGCCTCGTATAAATGCTTATATTCGGGGCAGTTTTTTAATAAATAACTATGACTACCCTCACACTTAATCTTTCCATCACTTAAAAATAATATTCTATCCGCACTAGCAATCGTAGATAACCTATGAGCTATTATTAATATGGTATATTCATGCTTCATATTATTAATAGCTTGTTTTATTTTCTCCTGGGTCTCATTGTCTAAAGCACTAGTCGCTTCATCAAAAAGAATAATTTCAGTCTTTTGAACTAAAGCTCTCGCAATCGCAAGTCTCTGCTTTTGACCACCAGACAAATTTATTCCCCCTTCACCAACCATAGTATCATACCCCATTGGTAAAGTATTAATAAAATCATCCAAACAAGCCATTTTACATGCACTTGTAATCTCTTCATCAGTAACATTATTCTTAACAAGTCTTAAATTATCTCTAATACTAACATTAAAAATATAAGGATCCTGATTAATAATTGTAATATTACCTCTAATACTATCTTTATCAAGTTTATTAATATCTATTCCATCAATCGTAATCTTACCCTTATCAATATCATACATCTTACAAAGTAAATTAAAAATTGTTGTCTTTCCAGCACCACTCTTACCAACAAAAGCCACAGTTTCATTAGCATGAACACAAAAAGATAAATTATCTAAAACTTTGTTATCATCATAACCAAAACTAACATCCTTAAACTCAAAATTCCCATTAATCTTATCTATCTTTTTCTTACCAAATTTTTCTTTCTTAAATTCATCACTTTTAATAATGGAAAAAACTCTATCACAAGATAAATTAAAATCTTTAATATACTCAAGCAAATCACCTAAAACATTGATTGCTCCACCAGTATTATTACAGTAATTATATAAAACCAATGCAATCGCATAATCAATAATATTTCTACTTATAAGAAAAACTAATAAACAAATAGATATCATTTCTCCCAAATCTCTTATAGAAAAAATTAATAATTTATAATTTAAATTAGTTTTTTGCATCTTATAATCCAAACTATTAGATTCTTTAATCTTATTATCTAGTTCATTAATAAAATCTTTTTCACTATTAAGCATCTTAATATCCCTAGCACCTCTTACAAGTTCAATCACAAAACTAGATGCTCTTTCCTTAGACAAACGATATACTCTATCGTTTTCTTTCTTAGTTAAAGTTTTATAATGCTCAAGCACAAATAAAATTATCAATAACACTATAACATAAATAAACACTAACTTATTAACTATAAAAATAGCTACAATTATCCCAATATATCTTAAAATATTAGTAAACTTTAAAACAGTAACATCAATAACTTCTGAAAGTCTGCTAGCATCCCCGGTTAATCTTTGGATAAAAACTCCACTACCATGACTATCTAAAGACTTATTTTCTATTCTTAAAATATTTTTACTTAAATCAATTACTAGTTCATTTAAAACATCACGAAAAAGTTTAAGTTTAATTTTATGAGCAAAATAATTAAATAAATCATACCCCATTTCCATCAAGAAAAGAAATATTGCCATGTAAAAAAGCCTCACAAAATTATTTTGAGTAAGTAAAACAATAAACTTTGCATTTATTAATGGCATCACTACTGTTAAAGCAACCATAAACAAACTAAAAAGAAAAAACAAAATTATTTTACATTTTTGTCCTTTACAATACTTATTAAGTTTCTTTAAATTACTAATAAACTCTTTCATCAAACATCCACCACTTTCACAGTTAAAAAAAATTGATATTTGCTATCAATTTTTATTTAGTTATTTCACTTGTAGTAACTTTAATATTAGCACTAAATGTTTTATTCTTATCATTATCTTGTGGTACATGATTATCAGGGAAATAAATATTTAACTTATAAGTATGAATATTATTTGTTCCTGGCATAAAGTAACCAGTTCCCAAAGCTATATCAGTAGCTTTTGCAGTTGTTGCTAAATCTTTCCATGCAGCAATATTTACAACACTTCCTGTATCTCCTGCTTCTTTAGTACCTACTAAGCTATATTTAAGAGCACCAGCACTAAACTCATTTTTGTTTACAGTTAAAACTAAGTTATAAGGCATTCTCATATTTTTAGTTGAATCAGTAGTATTAGTACCTGTTAGTGTAAAATTCTTAACACCTACTGGAGTATAAGCACTTTGATCACATAAATATGCTCCACCATCACTTGGCTTATTATCATTACAAGTTGCTGCTGTTGGTTGTACATCATTAGCTATATGTACACTATTTCCATTAGCATAATTAATCTTTAATTGACCTGCATCAACTTTAATTGTTGGATCACTTTCGCCTGTTCCAATCTGCGCTGTGAAGTATGCGTATGTTCCGCCAACTGCACAAACAATCAATGTTACCAAACCCACCACTGTCAATATTAATGACTTATTGTTATTCATATTCTCATCTACTTTCTATTAAGATTATAAATCATAATTATCATAATGGCAAGAAAAAACTAACAAAATATTTTGTCAGTTTACTTTTTTATAATATTTGCACATCTATCACAAATTCCATCATGAAGTTCATCTACATAATTCCAGCATCTATTACATTTTTCACCATTACTCTTCTTAACAAGTACTGAAACATTATCATACTTTGGTAATTCATCGGTTGTAAATGTAATTTTAGAAATTATTAATAATTGATGCATTACATTACCTAACTCTTTCTCTACATCTTGATACTTTTCAGGTAAATTAACAAGAACTTCAGCCTCTAGCCCAGAACCAATAACCTTTTCATTACGAGCACTCTCTAATGCTTTAAACACATCATTTTTAACATCAAAGAAATGTTCCCATAACTTATTATCTATCTCATAGTCTTGTACTTCAGGCATATCACATAAATGAACACTTTCTAACTTATCTCCAGGAATATAACTATAAATCTCTTCCATAGTATAAGGTAAAATTGGCGCAAGTAATACATCTAAATTCTTAATAATATTATAAAGAATAGTCTGTACACTTCTTCTTACTAAAGAGTCAGCCTTTTCAATATATAATATATCTTTAGTAAAATCTAAATAGAAATTAGATAGTGTAAAACTAATAAAGTTATTAGTAAGTTTATAAACATCTTGGAAATAATATCCACTATAAGCTTTTTTAACATCACCAACATACTTACTTAGTTCATACATCATATACTTATCATATAAAGGCATATCTTTAAACTCTACTAAATCTTTCTTAGGATCAAAATCATTTAAATTACCTAAAATAAACTTAGCAGTATTTCTTATCTTACGATAACTTTCTTTAACTTGTTTAATTAAATCATCACTAATTCTAACATCTTCAGTATAATCAGTAGAAGCTACCCATAATCTTAATATATCAGAGCCATGTAATCTAACCATATCAGATGGAACAATTACATTACCTAAACTCTTACTCATCTTATTACCTTTACCATCTAAAGTAAATCCATGAGAAACTAATTCTTTATATGGAGCCTTACCAGTAACTGCAACTCCACAAATTAATGAACTATTAAACCACCCACGATATTGATCAGAACCCTCTAAATACATATCAGCTGGATATGGTAAACCTTGTCCTCTTAAAACTCCATTCCAAGTAGAACCAGAATCAAACCATACATCCATAATGTCAGTTTCTTTAGTAAAGTTTCCATTTGGACTTTTTGGATTTGTATAACCTTCAGGAAGTAAATCTTTAGCATCTCTTTCAAACCAAACATTAGAACCATACTCTCTAAATAAATCAGCAACATGCATCATAACATCATAATCACAAATAGCACTACCATCTTCATTATAGAATATTGGAATTGGTACTCCCCAAACTCTTTGTCTAGAAATACACCAGTCTCCTCTATCATGAATCATATTATAAAGTCTCTTCTTACCCCAAGGAGTATGAAACTTAACATTATGTTCTAATTCATTTAATAGCTCATCTCTAATTTTATCTATACTACAAAACCATTGATCAGTAGCTCTAAAGATAATTGGTTTCTTAGTACGCCAATCATGAGGATATGAGTGAGTAATAAACTTAAGTTTTAAAAGTACTCCAAGTTCATCTAGCTTAACAGTTACAGCCTTATTAGCATCCTCAAAAAATAATCCAGCAAAAGGTCCAGAAAGCTCATTTAAAACTCCTTGATCATCAATACCATTAACCATCTCTAAATTATATTGTTTACCAATAATAAAGTCATCAGCACCATACATAGGAGCTAAGTGAACTAATCCAGTACCAGCATCTAAAGTTACATGAAAGCCATCAATAACTGGACTTACTCTATCCATAAAGACATGTTTATATTTTACACCTTCAAACTTATCTCCACCAAATACTTCAGTTACTTTATAATCTTTCCAACCAAACTCAGCAGCTAAAGAATCAACTAAACTATTAGCTACAATATAAACTTTACCATCAACTAAAACCTTAGCATAATCAAACTTTTCACTAATCGCTATACCAGTATTACAAGGTAAAGTCCAAGGAGTAGTAGTCCAAATAACTAAATTTTCTCCTACTTTAACCGTATCATTTCCCTCTACAACTGGAAAAGCCACAAATATTGATGGATCTTTACGATCATGATATTCAATTTCTGCCTCAGCTAAAGCACTCTCACTAGAAGGCGACCAATATACTGGTTTTAATCCTTTAAAGATTAATCCCTTACGAGCCATCTCAGCAAATACCTCAATCTGCTTTGCCTCTAACTCTTTTTGTAAAGTAATATAAGGATGATCCCAATCAGCTAAAACATTTAATTCTTTAAAACCAGCCATCTGCTTTTCAATTTGTTCATAAGCATACTTCTCACATAAAGCTCTAAAGTCAGCCTTACTCATACTCTTACGATCAACACCACTATTAGTAACAGCTTGCTCAATAGGAAGACCATGAGTATCCCATCCAGGAATATAAATCATATCCCTACCATTCATCGCCATATAACGATTAACAAAATCCTTTAAAATCTTATTCATCGCATGACCAATATGAATAGCTCCATTAGCATAAGGTGGCCCATCATGAAGTACAAAAGGTTCTTTACCCTTATTCTTCTCTCTTAACTTTGCATATAAATCCATCTCATCCCATTTAGCTCTTTGTATTTTCTCATTTTCAGGTAAATTACCTTTCATTTGAAAATCAGTCTTAGGCATTAAAAGTGTATCTTTATAATCCATTTTATCAAATCCTTTCTAAAAAAAAAGCCCACAAACCTAAGGACGAGAATACACCCGTGTTACCACCTTAGTTCATGAACTTTATTCACACACTCATTTTCCTTAACGAAGAAATCCGTACTATTCTTATCCAATAGTCACATCCGAAGTGATTCATGATATTTCCAGCATACTTACTTTCACCATAACGCAAGCTCTCTTAATGCCTTTCACATCAACGTCTTCATCAACTGCTTTTTATGTCTTAAATTATATGCTTTTTAACCACTTATGTCAACCATTTTTAGGAAATAAACCTAAATAAAAATGCATTAATTTAAGTTTTTATAACTTTTCTAAAAGATTATTTTCTAAATCTTTAATTGTATAAAGATGTTCTATATTGTCATAAGCATCTTCTAAATTTAATTTAGAACTATTCCAACCGATACCATCAGTTATCCAAACAAATTTTGCTCCTTTTATAGCTTTAACTTTATTATTTAATTCTATATATCCCTTGGCAGTCTCATTTGGTTTTGAACCTTGAGTACCATAACAATTTACTTCCATTACTATTAAATCATTGCTATTTTTACTTTTAAAAACAAAATCAAATTTTTTAGTTGCTTTACCAATAGAACAAAAATTTGTTCCAAATTTTTCATCAATTTCTTTATATTTTATCTGCTTATAATATTCAATACCAGAAACTTTAAAAAATTCCTCAACTATATCTTCCATAATCTTACCACTACGATTCTTTCTACTGTTAGAATCTAAACCTACTTCTATTCCTATCACATAATCAACTAAATTTTTAATTTTTCTATTTTGCAATAATTCTAAAAGTCCACTTTTCTTTAAAAAAAACGCGTAATCCCCAATTGAATGGTTTAATTCATTAAAATCGTAACATATATATTGTTCATCAAAAAAAGCATAGTTTTTATTTTTAATATTATTTAAAACTTCAACACAAGGAATGTTTATTATATTAAATTTATGCTCATGTGTTGCTAAAAGAATTGGAATAGAATGCATCACTTCTGGATATTGTGATACAAGTTCTATAAATTCATGTTCAATATTATCTTTTCCAATTAATGTATTTAAAATATTCAAGTGAATTTCATAATCTTTTATTTTAATATATACTTTAGGATAATCAACAAAATAATCTGCTGGAGTTATACTCTTTTTTAGACTTTTAATTATATCCTCAAACTCTCGTTTCATTTTTTCTCACTTTCCTTTCTTTTTATTGTTAAATCTAAAAATTCTTTTTCTTTTTCAATGCCTATGTACCTTCTATTTAATCTACTAGCCACAATTCCAGTTGTTCCACTACCATTAAATGGGTCTAATATTAAATCCCCTTCATTAGTAGATGCTAATATTATTTTTTCTAAAATCTCCATGGGTTTTTGTGTAGGGTGTTTACCATATTTTTTCTCGCTTGGTTTAGTTAGAGATGATTCCCATACATCTTTCATTTGCTTACCACCATTTAGTTGTCTCATCAAGGAATAATTAAACTTGTGTTTTACATTTTTTATATTTTTTTTTGCCCACAATATAGTTTCGGTAGAATGAACAAAAAACCTGCAACTAATATTTGGTGGTGGATTTAATTTTTTCCATGTTATATTATTTATTATTTTAAATCCTTCTTGCTCCAGCGCCATACCTATTGAATAAATATTATGCATTGTTCCACTAATCCAAATAGTCCCATTATCTTTCAGTACTTGATAACACAATTTAATCCACTTTCTATTAAATCTATGTTTTTCTTCTACACTAACAGGTTTATCCCAATCACCCTTATTAACCGATACCATTTTTCCACCACTACAAGAAATACCATCACTAGATAAAAAATAAGGAGGATCTGCAAATACCATATCAACACTTTTAGGTTCTACACCCTTTAGTATTTTAAATGAATCACCATGTATAAGTTTAAAATTGCTATCATTATAATAATATTTCTTACTCATACAATAACCTCCTATATATATTTATACACTATCAATTATTCAAATCCTTTTTTATTTTCGTAATTTGTAATAATAACTTCTTTTACCTTGCCTCTTTTTTGTCCGTTTGCATTTATATTTCTTTTTGCTTCAATTACATGAATATAAAAATCTTTATATAATTCATTTATTAAAGTTGTATTGTGATTAGAAAGCATAACATAACATCCTTTATCAGATAATTCTTTAAATACTTTAGCAAGTCTTTTTTGTTCATCTTTACCAAAGCCGTCTTCAGTATAACTATTAAATATTGAAGTATCTGAATCATAAGGCGGATCAAAATAAATAAAATCACCCTTTTTAGCATCTTTTACTGCCTCTTCAAAATCAACAGATAATAAATTAATTTCATTATAGTTTAAATACCCACAAATAATCCCTAAATTTTGGCCTTCGTAAGTATTTACCTTAGTTTTTTTACCAAAAGGTACATTAAACTCATTTTTACTATTAACTCTATACAAACCATTAAAACACGCCTTATTCAAATAAATGGTTCTCGCCGCTCTTTTATAATCTGCTAGCTTACTAAACTTTTTTTTATCTCTATCTATATTTCTAACTTCATAATAATACGCCTCAGAATGTTCAGTCTCATGATGATTTAATTCCTTGCACATTAATTCAAATTTCTTACTATCTTTAATACACTCATACACATTCATAAGCTCTTTATTATAATCGTTAACAACAGCTCTTTTAGGTGAAAGCTCAAAGAGTAATGCTCCACCACCAATAAATGGTTCATAATAAATATTAAACTCCTCTGGAACATATTGTTTTAATTTATCTATAATTTGTCTTTTTCCGCCTGCCCATTTTACAAAAGGTTTTCCTTTAATCATAAATCACTACCTCCATGATACAATTTTATTTGCATTTAATATTATATCATGTAAAAAGACATTTTTCTTTAAAATGCCTTAAATTTATTATAAATATTAAAATATAAAAAGAAGAAACTACTCTTCTTCCTTCTTTGGTTTTAACACAAATACACTAACTAAAACTTTATCTAATTTATCCATTACCTTAATAAGTGTCTCTAAATTCAAACTTTTATAAACATTAAATATATCATAAATATAATCCCCATAATTTATAACATCATCCTGAATTTGATTATTAACAGCTTCAATCTCATCAAATAACATAATAAAATTACTTACTGAAACATTAACCTTTCTTCTAACATCATCTTCAGTTACATCTCTTAAAGCAAAAGTCTCTTTAACTCTCTTAATAAAATAATCAGGAAACTCTGTACTACTAGCAAGAACCTGCACAAAATAATCACTAGTTTCAGTTAAATTCATACTAATTCCACCAGTAATAACTCCACTAGTTTGTAACTCTTCTTTTAAAAAAGAAGTAGAACCAAACATCACTCTAGTAAATAAATTAATATATAGTAATGCCTCACTATCAGATAACTTTAAAGACCTAAAACTACTCTTTGGTATCTTAAAACCTACTGCAACCTTGTTCTTTTCTAAATCCATTTCTTTTTCACTATAATCAGTCACAATCTTAAAAGGTTCTTTTCCTCTTAATAAAGTCGGTTTAACAAACTCTTTAAACTTCTTTTTCTTCATTTCCTCAGTAATTATTGAAACCGCCATACTAGGATCAAAATCTCCAGTAATTATCATAAACATATTCTCAGGATGATAAAAAGCCTCATAACATAAATCTATATCTTCCTTAGTAATCTTCTTAACATCAGAAACTGTTCCACTAACTAAATATCTTCTTTCATCGCTTACAAATATATTTTGTAATAAACCATTAATCAACGTAGAACCAGGACTATCTTCATACATCTTAATCTCTTCAGTAATTATTCCTCTTTCATTAGCAACATTATCCTTAGTAAAATAAGGAGTATAAACATAATCTATTAAATACTCTAAACACTCTTTAAACTTATTATTAGCAAATACCTCATAACAAGTTACATCATAAGAAGTAAAAGCATTAGAACTAGCTCCTAACTTACTAAAAACATCATGAGCACTACCATCTGGCATATTAAACATCAAATGTTCTAAATAATGAGCAATCCCCTTTGGCATATCATACTTATGTCCCTTATATTCAAACTTAGTATCAATAGAACCAAACTTAGTACTTAAAGTAATATAAAAATTCTTTGTTTTATTATTTGGTACCATATAAACTTGTAAACCATTATCTAACTTATACAAATATAATTTTTCATTAGCACCAGGAATTAATATTTCTTTCAAATTATTTGCCCCCTTCTAAAACATAAATTGTTTGAATGTACGCTTTCTTAGCAACACTAGTAACATCACTAACCTTCATATTATTAAAAGTCTCTAACCTAACATCATAAGGATCAACATCACTAACATCTTGATAAAAAGAATTATCAACTATTCTACCAATATTATCTCTATACATTGTAATACTACTTTTAACTAAAGCCTTCCCTATATTAAGTTCTTCCTCACTAATATTACTAATCATTTCTTTAACTGCTTCTTTAATTAAAGTTACAGCTTTTTTACTCGCATTAACATCCACACTAGTAGTAATATAAATCAAATTATCATACTTCTGATACATAGACATTACATTATAACAAAGTGAATTTTGAACCCTTAACTTCTGATATAACTTAGTATCAAGTGATCCTCCACCTAATATAAGATTATACATATTAGCACCATACTTTTTCTCATAACTAGTTAAATTTTTTAAATTAAGTATCACTACAATATTACTTTGAGCACTCTTATTCTTATCACTAAACGTAGCAAACTTTCCCACAAAATTAGGAACATACATCTCTACTTTATGATTTTTAATAACATTAAACTTAGTTAACTTAGACACAGTATTATTTACCTCATCCATATCTAAATCACCAACAACATAAATATCTACATAATCATGATTAAGAACTTCTTTGTAATACTTAAATAAATTTTCCGGGGTAACTTTCTCTAAATCTTCTAAGCTTCCTAAACTATTCCAAGAAGCTGGATTTTCTTTTAAACTATCCATAGCTCTAAGTATTGCTTTCTTCTTAGGATTTTCACCTATCATTAGCATCTCATTTTTTAATCTATTATATACAAACTCAAATATCTTATTATCAAACTCATCATTGTGAACTAAAGGATTAAATATCATTTCAAACAGTAATTCAAAAGCCTTAGTAGTTAAATTATCATCTAAAGCAAATTTAGGATTAATAAAATCCATACAAAAATTAGAAACAATCGAATTACCTATTCTACTAGTAACATTATATATAGATGCACTATATAAGTCTTCTAACTCTAAGTTAAGCTCCCTTTTAGTTGGATACTTTAAATTACACTCTGCTAAATAATCAAAAAGCATATTTCTCTTAGCTATATCTTCTTTTATAACATTATTTCTAAAAATAACCTCTACATGAACTATTTTAAACTTATCAGTTTTAATTGTATGTAATGTATAACCCTTCATTTTATAATCTTTATAAACCATAAGTCACCTCTTCTTTTATTATGCACGCAAAATACCTATTTATTATTATAACATAACTTTATTAGAAAAAAACTAACTATATTTTAGGTATACACTAGTATATTACTTATGCTATAATTTTAAATAGAAAGATAGATGATAATATGAACCCAATCCACATTGTAACTAATAAAGAAAATATTAAAGAAAATGTTTTACTTCCGGGTGATCCTCTAAGAGCTAAATATATTGCTGAAAAGTATTTAGATAATGCTAGAGAAATAAATAACATTCGTAACATGCTTGGCTTTACTGGAAGTTATAAAGGTAAAGAAATAACTGTAATTGGTTCCGGTATGGGAATACCAAGTGCTTCTTTATATACTTATGAACTATATAAGTTCTATAACGTAAAAAATATTATTAGAATTGGCTCAGCTGGTGCCCTATCAAAAGATTTAAATATTAAAGATATTGTTCTAGCTTCATCAGCTTATTCAGATTCCAACTTTAGATACGCTCTAACTAAAAGTAGAAGTAAAAAAATTTCTTCTTCAAATAATCTAAATCAAAAAATAATTAATACAAGTAAGAAACTAAATATAAATGTAACCAAAGGTACTATTTATACATCAGAAATATTTGATGTTTATGAAAGTATAGAGCATTTATTAAACAAAGTTCCTAAAAATATTAATTTACTAGCAAGTGAAATGGAAGCTTTTGGAATATTTACAGTAGCAAAATTCTTAAATAAAGAAGCAACCTGTTTAGTATCAATTTCTGATTCGCCATATAAACGCAGTGAAGACTTATCACCAGAAGAAAGACAAACCGCGCTTGATAATATGATTATCCTAGCTCTAGAAAGCATTATTTCAAAATAAAACATGAACGCCAAATTCATGTTTTTTTGTATTTTATATTTTGGACAAGTCTCACTTTACAATTTGGACAAAAATCATTTTACATTTTGGACAAAAAAAGAATTGAACCTAAACAAGTTCAATTCTAATTTGCATAGCATCGTCGCCTTTTCTTTCAGTTAACTTAATTAATCTAGTATAACCACCATTACGACCTTCATAACGCTTAGCAAGTTCATTAAATACTTTATTAACTGCTACTGTATCATTTTGTAAGAAAGCAAGTGCTTTTCTTCTAGATACTAAAGATCCATCCTTACCATAAGTAATCATCTTATCAACAAATTTTCTTACTTCTTTTGCTCTTGCATCAGTAGTAACAACATATTCATTCTTAATTACATCTTTAGTAAGTCCAGCTAATATACTTCTTCTTATGCGAGTTTCTCTACCTAATTTACGATATAACATATTACTTACCTCTTTCTAATCACGGAAGCTTAGTCCCATTTCTTTAACTTTATCTAATACTTCTTTAAGAGATTTCTTACCTAAGTTACGAATCTTAGTAACATCTACTTCTCTCTTATCAATTAAATCTTGCATTGTATGAATTCCAGCTCTCTTTAAGCAGTTATATGCTCTAACTGAGAATTCAATTTCTTCTATTGGAGTTTCTAAAGTTTTAATAATTTGATCAACTTTCTTCTCGGCAATAATTCCCGTAGCATCAGCAATGTTATTTAAATCAGCAACAATTTTAAAATGTTCAATTAAAATTTTAGCTGCAAGTGCCATAGCTTCTTCAGGACTCATTGAACCATTAGTATAAACCTCCATTACTAGTTTATCATAATTTTCATTACGTCCAACTCTTGCTCCTTCTACCTCATAACCAACTCTCTCAATTGGACTATAAAGTGAATCAATTGGAATTAATCCTTGAATAGAATCTCCAAGTAATTTCTTATTTTCTTTAGAATCAACATATCCACGACCATTACCAACAGTCATTTCCATATCAATTTTTCCACCCTTAACTAAAGTACAAATAACTAAGTCTGGATTCATAATTTCTAAATCAGCATCTAACTCAATATCTCCAGCTTTTACTTCACCTTCAGTATTAGCAGATAATCTAATTGTTTTATTTTCTTTAGTATGGTTCTTAATAACTACACTCTTTAAATTTAAAACTATTGTAGTTACATCTTCAATTACACCATCTATTTTTTGAAATTCATGCATTACACCATCTATTTTAACACTAGTTATTGCAGAACCAGGCATAGATGATAACATTACTCTTCTAAGTGCATTTCCAATAGTTGTTCCAAAACCTCTTTCTAAAGGTTCAATTTCAAACTTTCCATAATTACTTTTTTCAATATATTCTGTAATTTTGTATTCCGGTTTTTCAAAATTCATAATATCTTTCCTCCCCTAATTTCTTGGACGTTTTGGTGGTCTACAACCATTATGTGGTACTGGTGTTTCATCATTAATAGCAGTAATCTCTAATCCAGCAGCTTGTAGTGAACGAATAGCATTTTCTCTACCACTACCAAGTCCTTTAACAAATACTTCTACTTTTTTTACTCCAGAGTCCATTGCAGCTTTAGCAGCAGCTTCAGCACTTTGTCCAGCAGCAAATGGAGTCTTCTTTTTAGAACCTTTATAACCAATAGTTCCAGCAGAAGCCCAACTAATTACATTACCATTAACATCAGTAATTGAAACTACTGTATTGTTATATGTTGAATGAATATGTGCTTGTGCTTCAGGAATATTCTTTTTAACTTTTCTTTTTCTTCTATTATAAGCCAT
>OIYV01000137.1_pt1 | contig 49529 bp, 64 predicted proteins | sample 1588251 | NCBI WGS metagenome assembly OIYV01 (sample SAMN03283282) | human gut metagenome | biome: human-associated habitat; material: feces | host: Homo sapiens | place: Peru | collected 2012
CGGAACGGGTCGGTACCGCATACGCCGGCGAGAACCGGAGTTTCCTTTACCACCGGCAGAACCTCAGCACCCATCTCAACGACAATCTGGTTGGCATCGCCGTAGGACAGCAGGCCTGCCAGAGATCCGCGGCCGGCCATTCTGTAGCGTCCGGAGTTGTAAATAATCAGGATGTCTGCACCGCCGGCTTCACTGCTCTTTGCGGTGATTCCGGTTCCGGCGCCAACGCCTACCAGGATTTTGCCGCTTGCAATCTGTTCTTTGAATTTTGCAATATTTTCTTCTCTTGTAAGTCTATTCATTGTGTACCCCTTTCGTCATAAAAATAGATTCATAAGTCCGATTTTTCCGATTCTTCTTACAGAAGGGAAATGAGTTTCTTTGCTGCTGCAACGGCGAATTCTTTGTCGTTGATATCCGTATCCAGCTCTACGATTTCCACGTTGGAGCCTTCCAGCTCGGTGCGGAGCGTATCGAATAACACCTTGTCCGCCTCTGCATCGTAGAACGGCTGACCTTCCACGTCAATCATGGACACGCCCTTCAGCGGAAGCATCAGCGTGGTTTTGCCCGTGGCATCTGCCATGCGGGTTGCAATCTCATGGCCGATGGACTTCAGCTCATCGGCAGTGGTGCGCATCAGGGTAACCGTTGGATTGTGCTTGTACAGATTCCGATCCTTGAACTGCGCCGGAACCGTATCCATCGGTCCGAAGTTCACCATATCCAGTGCACCCACGGAAACCACCTGCGGAATGCCGTTCTTGCCAGCTGCGGTGAGACGGTCCGGACCTGCGTTGAGCACGCCGCCCACTACTTCGTCGCACCATTCGGTGGTGGTGAGATCCAGCACACCCTTGATGAATCCCTGGTCGATAAGGGCTTCCATGCACTTGCCGCCGGTACCGGTTGCGTGGAATACCAATACGTCGTATCCCTGTTCATGGAGATAATCTTCTGCTGCCTTTACGCACGGTGTGGTTACGCCGAACATGGTAGCTGCCAGAAGCGGCTTGCCGTCGCTTTCGATTTCCTTCCGGTTCTGAACCATGCCTACAACAGCGTTGGCTGCATTGCTGAAAATTACTTTGGAAATGTCATTCAGACCTTCCGCATCCACAACGGATGGAATCATGACGATGTCGCTGGTTCCCACATAAGGGGAAACGTCACCGGACGCCATGGTGGAGACCATCACTTTCGGAACTCCCAGCGGAAGCTGCCGCATTGCCGGAGTGGCCAGTGAGGTTCCGCCGGATCCGCCGATGGAAATGATGCCGTCGAATTTGCCCTCTGCATAGAGCTGAGGAATCAATTTCTCCGTTCCTTTTGCTAAAACTTCTGTGGCGGTAGCCCGGTCGCGCTTCTCCACGATGGCGTTGATGTCGGCACCGACTGCCGCCGCAACCTCCGCGCTGCTGATATCCGGTTCTACCACGGGTTCGAATACACCGGTGTTGATGCAGAGGGTTTTCAAACCATGCTCTTCGATGCATTCCTTAATGAACTTGAGCTCCTTGCCTTTGGTATCAAAGGTTCCGAGTACTGCAACTGTTTTCAATGTTGTATACCTCCTTGTCCGCCTTTTCTTAATTGTATTCTAGCACGAACGAAAAAGTAAAAAATATGTTTTGATTACCAAAAATTGTGTTTATATAACATTCTTGTTATAAGAAAAACTTATGGTTGTTTTTGCGTGACTCCCGCGTGTTGTTTCGACCGCAGCATGGTTTTGTAGTTTCGCGGCGCCATTCCCTTATACTTCTTGAAAATCTTGCTGAACTGGACCGAATCCGGATACCCCACCCGAAGGGCGACTTCCTGAATCGGCAGTTCGCTGACCTCCAGCAGTTCGCAGGCCTTGTTGAGTCGGAAGCGAATCAGGTATTCCGTAAAGCTGATGCCCATTTTCTTTTTGAATAGGGTGCTCAGATATGGGGTAGAAACGTGCAGCACCGTGGAGAGCGCCTGCAAGGTAATGGGCTGTTCGTAGCTCTGGCGAATGTGCTGTTGTACGAACTCGATGTAGTTTCGGGAAGATTCCATTCCCTCCATGGCGGCCTCCCGCTTCTCGTCCAGTGCGCTGTCCATGGGATACTTGAAAGCGCGAGTGGAGGAGATGATCGCTCGCTCCGAAGGAATTCGTTCGAAAGAGGATCCTCCGATAAAACCCTGCGCCGCCGTGTTCTCGTAGAAGTACTGGAGGTCCATCGGTGACTTAATCGGACCGGCGTAGACCATGCGAATCCGCTCCGGCGCCTTCTCCAGGCATGCGGAGAACACCTCGTCCGCCAGGAGCTTTGCCTTCTCTATGGATTGGGCTTTTTTCGGACCCATGGCGCCTCCCGGCGTGAGTCCCAGGTGGGCGCAGATGACGTCTGCTCCCGCATCGATCATGGCTTCCGCCTGCTCTTTGCTGCACACAAAGGCTAAGGTGAAAAAATCCATTTCATGGGCAATTCGGATGGCTTCCACCTCATTGTCAAATCCCAGACCTTCTTCCTCCAGCGCTTCCCGAAAAACACCGTCAATCAACGCCACCGACGGGAAGTTGACGATGCCGGAAAGTCCGGAATTCTGAATTTCTTGGATGTAGTCCCGGAGTTCGATGGTGGGATCCGAACAGTTCAGACCGAAGAGCACCGGGGTGTATGGGAGCAGGGTGAGCAACTCCCGCGCTGCAAAGCTTTCGACGATTCGATTGCTGTTTCCGTAGCACAGATAACTGCCGAAGGACGGACGCCCGGACGCCCGGAAGCATCCGGCGCTGAGGGCCAGCACCATATCGGCTCCGCCGGTAACGGAGGCCAGCGCGGTATGCCCGCATCCGGAAGACGCACCGATTACGTGCCCGTTGGCCCGGAGATGGTTGTTCAAATGTCGAATAATGTTTTTACGATTGTTCAGCATGGCATCCTCTCTATTGTTCAGTCTGTTGCTCTGTTGGTTCTTGGCCGTCGGAAATGTCCCGAGCGAATTCCTCCGGGGTACAGCCCCCGTTCACGCGAATTCGCGGCAGCAGGTAGGGATCGTCTCCCGGGTGTACCTTTCCGTATTCGGTGGTAAAAGCACAGAGGAAACCCGCTTCCTTCACCGCCGCTTCACAGGTGTCCGTGTAATCTCCGAAGGGATAGGCGAAGGCCTCGCCGCTGCCCAGCATGTCAATGGATTTCTTCAGGTCCGCTACGCCCTCTTCCTGAGACAGGGCGGTAAAAACACCTCCGTGGCCGATGGTTCCGCCGGGACGATGCATATTGTAGGAGTGAGACTGGAAGTTGATGTGCTTGGCATCACCATATTTCTGAAGCACCTCTTTGCCGTTCTTAGCACAGATGACGAAACTGGTGGCGGTGATGTCGTATTTTTCCAGCACCGGAATTCCGTACTTCTGGAAATCCTTTGCGCAGTCGTCAAAGGTGAGCACCACGGATTTCACCGGCAAATCAATCTTTCCGTCAATGTAATCCCGCAGCTCCTGCCAGGATGGGAAATAATAATCCGCATCGATGAGATACTGCAGGATGGCGGACAGTTCTTCCGTGGACATGTAGTTGGGGTTCAGATCTTCCGGGGGATTGTTCGCATCGTAGATGTTGTGAAACATGCAGACCGCGATGCCGTGACCGTAGCTTGGAGAACTTTGGTCCGGCTTACGGTATGCTGTGCGAACCTTTCGGGTCTTCTTCACCCGGTTGCCGTAATCCTTCAGCGTGTAGGTGATCGTTCCGCTATAGGATTTCCACAGAGTGCCGTCCTTCCGAAAACTGCTTTGATCCAAATCCGTCTGGATATGGGAGGAAACGTCTTTCTTCCGATAATCCTTCGCCGTGACCCCGGGGTCCGAGAATTTCTCGCCGGGATACAGCTTTAGGGTGGTGTCCCCCTTCAAGGAAATGACGGGTTTGCGGCTGAGTCCGCCAATCTGGTGGTGGGCCTGATAGCGAATCAGCAGTACCCCTCCCAGTAGGAGCAGCATCATGATAATTATGATGAGAAGAATGCGTGAATTCTTCCTCCGAAAACGTTTCTCTGTATGATTCATCGTTGTTCCTCGTGTGTTCCATTTATTCGATACATTATATATAACTGGATATATAACGTTCTTTCGATATGTAGAAATATTATACCGCTATCATATCAGCATTGAAGCCGGAGTTCAACAGGACAGACTATTTGAAAATCGGATAGCGGAAACCTGGGATTGGAGGAAACTTTTCTTTTATGGGAAATTGAGATATAATAATAATCTATGAGAAGTTGTTTGTAATCGTTGATATTAAAAGGTTTGAGAGTGAATGATTTAAAAAGTGTAACGAGAATGTAACATTTGATAAGATTAGTCGCACTTTTCCACAGATTGAGACAACATCGTTCCTAATGCTGACGCTATTTCGTCATCATTATTTTTTTGCTCGAATAAGTGCGTATATATACCTAGCGTTGTTGATATGTTTGAATGGCCCATTCGCTTAGAAACGATCTCGGGATTCACGCCTAATGAAATGCATATCGAAGCGTATGTGTGACGCAGTGCGTGAAATGTGATAGGTTCAAGTCCTATCTTCTTCATGTAGGATTGTAGCCGTGTTATGCATAGAGAAGCATGGAAAGCTTCTCCGTTTTCTTCTTTCAGCAAATAAGGTGAATCGGCCCACGCTTTCCCATACCTTAGTTTGCTCTGTATGTGCTGTTTCCGAAGGGCTATAACATCATCAACTACCAATTGTGGAAGTATGCATAGACGTTCACCGGAAGATGTTTTCGTTTCCTTGACAAACACTTCCCTTAAATTGGGTGAATACCTTGCACGCTTAATATAGAACCTTCCATCATCAGGAATTTCATCTTCCATTATTCCTAACACTTCCCCTTTTCGAAGCGATCCGAACAACGCAAGCTCGAAACAGACTTTATAATCGAGCGGCAGTTCGTCTAGGTGTGAGCAGAAAACATTGAAATCTTCAGGTGACAATATCTGTACTTCCTTTTTTCTTACGGAAGGAAGACTTACGTCGTGACATGGATTCGTTTTAATTAGGTTCCACGTAACAGCAATGGAACAACAGTTGCGAAGAAGGGAGTATGTGAAGCGGATTGTTCTCGGTGAAAGCTCGGAAGATAAATCATCAACCCACATTTGAAGGGTGCGAGGGGAAAGCTTTTCAAGGCGCAACAAACCGATAGTGTTTTCTATGCGGTTGCGCTGATCGTTGTAGGTGTGAATCGTATTTGGGGATTTATTATTGATAACCTGACTCCATACAGCATTACACATGTCGGAAACAGTTCTGCATTGGGCGGATATTCCCGATATTGACTCAACCCATTCATTTATTTGATTGTTTAAATCTCGTTTTGTGGAAGCGTGAAACACTTTTGATTTCTGCTTCCTTTTTCCTACATAGTCGGTGTTAATATCAATCCACACTCTGTACTTATTCTTTTCAAGCTGTTTTATATGCATGATTATTTCCCCTTGTTTTTATTGAGTACAAAATCTACATACTCCGATACCGTGTCTACATCGGACGGCGACAAGCGACCGATTTTATCGCATAGAATGTCATACGGTGTTTTTTCACTGTGTTCATCGTCGAAGGATTGAAGCTCATTCCACCCTGTTAAATAGGAAATTGAGCAGTTGAGCGCTTCTGCAAACTGCGGGAGCTTACTTCGCGGAACATCGCCGTTTCCAGTTTCTATTTTTGCAATGCTTGATTTAGATTTATACCCAAGCTTGATTGCGAGTTGCGTTTGTGACAATCCTCTTTTCTTTCTCATTGCCCTAATGTTATCACCAATATTGCCATTCATAATATTCACCTTCTTTCAACGTCAAGATAACATAAAGCGTGCCGATGTTAAATAAAAAATTACAAAATTGTAAAAAAAGTGTTGACGGAAAGTGTCAGAAGTGATACTATAATGGTGGAAGTTGAAGAAAAGCGAACCTTCAAGGAAAGGAGGTGCAAATTGATAAATACGAAAAAGCTGAATGACAGGATTGAAAGTTCTGGTATGAAAAAGTCGTATTTAGCCGAAGAAATGGGAATATCGAGACAAGCCCTATGGGGAAAGATAACAAATAAGGCAAAATTTACGCCGGACGAACAACAGTACCTTGTAGGAAAGCTTGATATTCGGACAATGAAAGAGTTTCGGGATATTTTTTTTTCAAACGAGGTTGAAGAATAGTGAACTTTGGAGGCTGTGATGTTTGTGAAGGTATCAGAGTTCGCGGAAATCATGGGGATTAGCACGGTGTCTGTATACCGACTTATTGAGAGCGATTCAATCCCGTACTACAGAGTTGGGAAGAGTATCCGACTCAATATTGATGATTTTCGCAAAGGGAAGGAAAAAGGTTATGAAGAGCTTCAGATTGAAGATTAAAAAGTTCCTCGAAGAGGAAAACGCTGAGGAGTACAACGGCGACACGCTGGGAATGTACATCGGAGGCACGATTGGAACACTGATGATGGTAGCAATGATTTTGTGGGGAGGTATGTAGATGATTAACACCGATGAGTTCGGCAGAGTAACCGTTAACGGAATGATTGATAGCCTGTTCGCTGAGTATGCAGCCGCTGGAAGGGCAATTGCTAGAGGTGCAATTTCAGAAGGATACGACGAAAGAGTACTGAGAGCGCTGTTTGAACGCTGTTTCAGCATGGTTATGGAAGTATTGGAGAAGGAGGAAAAGTAATGAAGATTCACAAGGAAATCGTATGGAACAAGGGCGTTAATCCGAAGAAGGACGGAAAATATCTGCTTGCACAATTCTGGGATGATGGTTCCCTTCTCACTGTTTCTGACATTTACTATACCGTCGCACATGGTTGGAATACTCACTCCACAGACACAGAGTATGGATGGGGGCAGAACCCGAAAGACGGAGATTATGCATGGGCAGAGCTGCCGTTCTAAGAGAAAAGCCCATGCCGAAGCATGGACTAAACTGAAAAACTACACAACATGATTGTAGCACAAGGAGAACAAAAATGAAATACAAATGTGAAAACTGCGGAGCGTTTTATTCCGACGAGGATATCACGGAAGACGGAGAAATGAGAGAAGATTGCTTCGGTGTCAGATTCTGGGCAACCTTCCACTACTGCCCTTGCTGTGGCGAGGAAGTAATCACGGATGAGGACTACGAGGACACCGAAACCATTGAGGACATTAACAAGTCGCTCTATAGCGAATGGATGAGACAAGCACTTTAGGAAGGAGAACGAAATGGAACTGAAATTCCGAAAACTTAAGGCAGATGAAATCGACTGCCGGGTTCAGCAGATTAAGCCTAACGGCTTAACCTTGCTACTGTATAAGGATGCACGGTGCGATCAGAACATTCTCGACGAGACGGTCGGGGCGATGAACTGGCAGAGACACCATAACAGGGATAATGCCAACTGCATTGTATCCATTTGGGACAGTGAAAAGAAACAGTGGGTCGAGAAGGAAGACACGGGCACGGAGAGTAGAACTGAAAAAGAGAAGGGTCTTGCATCCGACAGCTTCAAACGGGCTTGCTTCAACTGGGGCATTGGTCGTGAGCTGTACACGGCGCCATTCATATGGATTCAGGCTAAGGACTGCAACATCACCAAAGACGATAGGTGCTATAAGTGCCACGACCGCTTCGTGGTACGACACATTGGTTACAACGGCGATAGAATCACGGAGCTTGAAATCTACAACACTAAGACAAGAACTGTTTGCTATAGACTTGGCAATTCGGCGAACGAACAGAACGAACTTGAAGAAGCGAAAATCGAACCGCATGAGGTGAGAGTACTTGAACAGATGATGGAAGAGCTGGGAACGGACACTGAGAAGTTCCTGAAATATTACAAAGTCAAGAAGATTTCAGACATGACCAAAGCGGATTATGTTCACGCAAGCAAGGTTCTGAACAGCAAAATCGACAAGGCGAACGCTTAATGAAGTCGATATTACAGGATCGCGAATCCGGATGCCTATTCTGTGGGAATCCGAATACGGAAGAACACCACGTTTACGGCGGTGCTAATCGAAAGAATAGTACCGCCTACGGAATGACGGTTTATCTGTGCCACGCTCACCACAATGAGCCGCCGCACGGAGTACACCATAACAGGGAGTTAAACGATAGGCTCAAGGCATGGGCGCAGGTACGCTTTGATGAAGCGTACCCGAACATAGAATTTACGGAGGTTTTCGGAAGGAACTATGCGGATAAAGAATCTGAATCTTCAGACGACACTGTGGAGCGCACAACTAACGATTGAGTGTGACATGAAGGAAGCTACGGAGCTTCAGAGAATCATTGAGGAAGCTGGGAAGGTAGATTCTGAGGCGGAATACACGGTCTCTATCAAGCGGCGAAAGAAGAAAAGGTCACTGGACGCAAACGCTTACATGTGGGTGCTTTTGAAAGAGTTGGCTTTTAAGGTCGAAAATAGCCCCATAGAGCTTTACAAGTACTATGTAAGGGGATTCGGTCAATATTACGTAATCCCCGTGCGAGAGGACGCATTAGAGGCCTTCTCGAAGGTGTGGAGCAGCCACGGTATAGCATGGTTCGTAGATGATATTGGACCGTGCCGAAGGACTGCCGGCTACCACAATTTAAAAGCGTATTACGGAACTTCGGAATACGATACAAAGTCAATGTCAAGATTGATTGATGAGGTCGTTCTTGATTGCAAAGCTCAAGGCATCGAAACGATGTCGAGAGAAGAAATTAATTATTTACTGGAAGGAGAGAAGCATGAACAAAGTAATTGAGATTGGTCGGCTGGGCAGAGACCCTGAACTGACATACGGCGGAGCACATAAGGACACGGCTATATGCAAGTTCACAATGGCTGTGGATAGACCGACGGAGGGTACGGATTGGATTCGCATTATCGCATTCGGAAAACAGGCGGAGAACTGCAACAAGTACCTGAAGAAGGGAAGCATGGTAGCGGTGGACGGCAGAATTCAGACTGGCAGCTACGATGGCAAGGATGGAAAGAAGGTTTACACAACTGATGTTGTAGCAAACAGAGTTGAGTTTCTGACGAAACCGAACAGCGGTGGTCACCAGGAAGAGCATAGAAGCGAGAGTGTAACGGACGCATTTATCGGAGTGGACGAGGATTTACCTTTTTAGGAGGTGGATATGAAGATTAACGAGAGGAATTTCATCACCCTTGAAGGGTGGATGAGAACAGACCTGAAGCTTTCGGGGAATGAGCTTATCGTTTATGCGATCATCTATGGCTTTTCACAAAACAAGCAGGGCACGTTTACGGGGTCTCTACAATACCTCGCAGATTGGGTAGGGTGCTCAAAACGAACTGTTATGAGGACTCTTAACAGACTTGTTGAAGAAAAGTTCATTACCAAAACGGAAACAGTTCTCAATAACAACGAAAAACGAGTGTCCTATCAGGCAGATAGAGGGTGTGACAAATTGTCAGGGGGTGTGACAAATTGTCAGGGGGGTGGTGACAAAATGTCACTGGGGGTAGTGACAAATTGTCAAGGGGGTGGTGACAAAATGTCCACCAATATAAATATATATAAAAATAATAAATACATAGATAGAGATATTAATAATGTGCATTCGTGTTCTGAATCACTTGAAGAGACCCCCGAAGAGTTCTTCGAAAGAGCATGGCAGTACTACCCTAACAAGCGGGGAAAAGGTCAAGTCTCCGAGAAGTCAAAAGAACGATTAATGAGCCATGGTTGGGATAATGTCAAACGTGCCATTGATAGATACCTTGAGGACTTAAAGAAGGACGAGTGGCGACAAGCACAGAACGGAAGCACGTTCTTCAACAGCGGCTATATAGATTATCTCGATGAGAACTATACACCGCCAATGAATCCGAAGCTTGACTACAGCAAGACCGACTTAGACGATTTGTTCTGAGTGCGAAGGAAAAGTTTTGCGGTGTGAGGCAACGGAAGGGAAATGTCTAGAAAGGCGAAGGAATCGTAGTGAGGCGATAAGCATGGGAATAGCACAGCGATGATTGCCAAAGGAACAGCGTAGACCAGTCACGGAACAGAAGAGTATAGCTTGGGCGAAGAAACGGTGCGAATAGCCGAGAATAGCATAGGAATAGTTCGGAAAAACAATGAATTGCGTGGGAAAAACATAGAGACGAAAAGAGACGTTGCGGAATAGCAGGGAGAAGATACGTGTAGGAGTAGTTTAGAACCGCAATGAAGCGTCTTGTAAAGGCAAAGGAATCGTCCTGAATGGTGAGGATGGGCTAGGGAATAGCACTGTAGCGATCGGTTTTGCGGAGGAACCGGATTGAGCCGCAAGGGAAATGAACTGTATTGAAAAGCGGAGTGACGGCGTAGCTTGGAGTGGCATTGAATGGAAAAATCAGGAAGGAGAATGAATGAGAGAGTTAAGAGAAAACGAATACGTCCGGGATGGGACTATTTATTGTTCGGTGTGTAACACGCCGAAACAGGTGATGATTCACACGAAAAGAGGACTTCTGATTGTGGAGCCAGGGTGTAAGTGCGTTGAAGAATCACGAAACCTTGAAGATCGGAGAAAACGTGAGGTAATTATCCAAAGGAACACAAAGTGCTGCTTTAAGGATTACGGAGAAGAGCAAAAGCTGGCATACAGTCGAACTCTTGAAGAGCTTGAAGAGAACGAGTATGTGGACAAGGCGAAAGGCTACGCTGACCATTTCGAGGACTTTTCAAGGGATGGGATAGGGCTTCTGCTCACTGGCGGAGTAGGGACTGGGAAATCCACAATAGCCGCTGGAATAGCTAATACACTGCTTCAGAACGGCTACACGGCACGCTTCACGAACTTCTCATACATCGCAGAGGAGCTTGAAGGCTTGAAGGGTTATGAGAAGGTTGAAAAACTCATGAAGCTTGTAAGACATAGACTGCTTGTGATAGACGACTTCGGAATCGAGAGGCAAACATCGACCATGAAGGAGCTTGTCTACAAGGTCATAAACATGTGCTATGAGGCGAAAACGCCGCTTATCATCACAACGAACATACCGATTGCAGAATTCAAAAAATCAACCGATACGATGGACGAAAGATTATACGACCGAATTCTCGAACGATGCCACCCGATAAAGATGGAGGGTGACAGCAGACGGAGAGAAGCGGTAAGAGCGGAGTTCCGCAGAAGGGAGGCTCTTCTCAATGCTAATTAATGGAGGATTGGGCGAACTTAGAGCGGGGACGGACAGGTATTATCGCTATGACGACGATAGAGAGTATGGAGTTGAGAAGCGCTTCACATGTGTTGTAGATGGAGAAGAGGTTGCATTCAGCGGCTGGGGGAAAACAGTGATACTGCCGAAAAGTGAAGCATTAGCAATCACTGGACTGCTCGCCGGAAGAGCAAAAGAAGCGCATGACTTTATCAGTTCATACAAGGGGTCAAGCTGCGGATTACCGCTTACTGAGATTGTAGGCGCACCGAATGATAAGCCGAAGGATTGGGAACGGATCGCGGAGAGACTCAAACAAGGACAAATGAAGATTGAGTTTGCCGCACGGATTACTGGTGAATCAGTGGAAACACTGGAAAGATGGTTGAAGGAATAATGCTTTATAAGCTGAGCCTCGAAAAAGTGCGAAAGAAAACAATAACCGACGCAATGTACAGGGTAGATGATGACGTTGGGAAAGATTGCCTAACCATTGTCTGCCGGGGAAAGGAAGTTGCGTTATGCAGAGGGAAAGAGAGTGTCCGCCTCCCCCTACAGGAATTGATTACACTACTTGATATGCTGGAAAGGCACTACGACTGCGTAAAGGACGCAATCGAAATGTATCAAGAGACCAACAGGGACACAATGAACTAGCCGTTATTACTTTAGATAAAACAAACAAAAAATCGACGTTAAAACAGAGAAGAGAAAAGTCCCGCCGTAAAAGGCGGGCAAGGAGGACAAAATGGAAACAATGAGAGTAAGACTGACATTCGTAGACGAGGTATTGGGAACAGCTTCCGGAGACCCGAAGATTCATGAAACGTATATCGCTTCCAATGCACCGGACGCAATGTCCCGGAAGGAAGAGGTTGAAATGCTGGGTGTAGATGAAGTCGTGGAGAAGGGAAAGACCGTATTTCCGAAGCTTGAGGACGGAACGCCGATCGCATGGAACTATCAGATTAAGGGATTTTTCAAGAGTGCGTGCTCGGCACTTAGAACGCTTAAGGGAACACATAGCTCGAAGCTTAAGGCATACAAGAAGCAGATTGACTTGAGAATTTTCGTTTTCGCCGACGTGAAAAATAAACAGAATAGAGCAATCCCTTTCACCGATTACGGATTCATTGGAGATTGTCAGAGACCACTTAGAGCAAGTACCGCACAGGGCGAAAGAGTAGCTCTTTCCGATTCCGAATCATTACAGCCGGGAGCGAAGCTTGAATTTGATATTCTGATGCTTCAGGACGGCGATAGAGCGCTTGTCGAAGAGTGGCTTGATTATGGAATCCTGAACGGGTTCGGTCAGTGGCGGAATTCAGGAAAAGGCGCTTTCACTTGGGAAGAAGTCGTGCAGTAGCACGACTTCAACCGCAACGGAATGAAGCAGTATCGCAAAGCGTAGGAAAAGACCAGAGAAGCAAGGAGCAGCTAATGAATAGCCCTGAATAGAGACGATAGCGAAAGAGTTGATGGGAAGAGAAATGTTACGGCAAAGTACGGCTCCGATGAGCTAGGGCAAGGGAAAAGAGTGGCTTAGATAAGCGATGGCAAAGAGACGACCCGACTTGTAAGGCAAGGGAATAGAAAAGCGCGGTTCCGCCTTGGAACGGAGTAGAAAGGTAAAGCGATGGACTAGAAGAGAATATCAATGCGCTGGCAAGGACAGGAATATAGCTGCGTTGGCATTGAGTGTTGTTGATTGGCGAAGGAATTGAAGAGCTATGAGGAGCTACACAAAGCAAGGGCATAGAATATCAAAGAATAGCGATGGCTATGAATGGTCGGGAATAGCTCTGGAAAAGTTATGAAGGGAAATCATTCGCAACGGAGATACCCTTAAAACGGCTTTAAATGCCCATAGAACGGCTCAAAAGTGTAGAGCCGATAAATTATACCTTAATACAAAAAACGAGTAGGAGGAGGTCAAAATGAAAAACCAAGAGAAAATGGAGAAGAGGGAAGAGTGCTTGCGGACGGCATGTGAGATTGTGAACGGAGAAAGGCAAGAGAGCTACGGCGATGCAGAAGACAATTTTCAGACAATCGCTACATTGTGGGAAACATACCTTAAAGCGACTGGGTGTGCTGTCTTGATTGATTCAAAGGATGTGGCAATGATGATGATTTTGCTGAAGGTGGCAAGAGCTTCCGTTCCAGGAATCCATCTTGACAACTACATTGACATTGCTGGGTATGCGGCGTGTGCATATGGAAACGACGGAGTGTGCAGAAGTGACGACTAGGAGGACTACATGGAAGCAACGTATAGAACACTTGGAGAGCTGATTAAGACCATGCGAACAGCGGAAGGGTTGACGCGGTCGGAGTTGGCGATGAAGGTGCACTCTTATAAAGGCTTTATTGAGAGCTTTGAGAATGGCGATGACATTACATGGTTTATGTTCTTGGAAATCGCAGAGAGCCTGGGCTACACGGTGGATGTTGAAGTGAAAGGAGGTGCAGAGTGAGCAAGTATAACAGCAAGAAAACAGTCGTGGACGGTCAGACATTCGATTCGAAGAAGGAAGCAAACCGCTATCAGGAGCTTCTACTGCTGGAAAAGGCGGGAGTGATTAAGAACCTGAGCAGACAAGTTAAGTTTGTGCTTATCCCGTCCCAACGTGACGAGGGCGGGAAGTTGATTGAGCGTGAATGTTCCTACAAGGCGGATTTCAAGTACGAAGAGGACGGAAAAGCCGTTGTGGAGGACGTGAAGGGCTATAGAACTAAAGAATACATTATTAAGCGAAAATTACTTTTATATCAGTATGGGATTAGAATCAGGGAGGTGTAGTCATGGAAATGAAATGGCATCCGATAGAGGCTGGAAGCATGAAGGGTGTACCGCGTGATAAAGATATAATCTTCACATTGCTTAATGAAGACACGGGAGAAGTTTATACAGCAGTCGGCAGGGTCGACGAGCATACTCTCAAAAAGTACGGATTTGTAATGGTCGGTGTGACAACGTATCCGTTCGAAACAGAATTGTTTAAAGCGTGGGCTGAGCTTCCTGAACCGTTCGAACCAAAAGATTGCAACAAGTGTGCATACTGGAATGAGTGGACAGACGAATTCGGCGACGGATCTGCGGAGTGCGAGCTGCATAAGAACGTACCATTCACGAAAATCAAGTTTGGGAAGTGCCCGTTGGAGAAATAGTTGCACAAAAAGTTGCAAGTTGAGTAATTTGTTGCGTGATTACTCAAGAATTACGCAACAATTACTCAAGACTATTGATGTATTAGTTGATGTATTAAGTCAAGGAATTAGTCAAGGACTTTCGGAAAAACCTTGAAATATAAGCGTTTGAAGCGTGCTAGGAAGTTATAAGTTAGTTAAAGAATAAGTGTTAGATGAGTGTTAGGAGGCTTGCTTATGTGGGTTGATATCGATGATGTGAGAACGGAAATTAGAAGATTGGAGAGCGAAATCGAAGAAGAATTTGCTGGAAGAAGGAATTGCAATACACTGCACTATGGAATGTTGGTAGGCTGCCACAAAGTTGAGGTAATGCTCGAAGAGCTGGAAGAAGTCTACCGGAAGCAAGGATTGGAACATATCAGAAGTTTGAGGGAGGAACAACATGTGTAGGGAATATGCAAATCAGCTAACTGATGAACAATTGAAAGAAATTTATCAGTTATTTCTTGAAGATGGCGAAAAGATTTTAGCTTTAGACATTTATAGAGACGACGATAAAATCACTTTGCGTGGTAAGATTGAGATTTCGGACTTAAATTTCCTCCCAGACGAGAAAATCATCATAGACAACGATTATTGTTTGGAGGTTAAGATTTATCATCATCGTCATTGCGAAAAGAACACATCAATTTACAGAAAATACATGTTTGAGACATTCGGCTTGAGTTATGCTTTAGATTTCTTATTCAACTACAACTTGGTTATGAGTGAGGAGGAAGAACAGTGAAGAACAGAGAGAAATTCAGAAAAGAGATTATAAAAAGTGCGAGAACACCTGAGGAGAGATTGAATGTATGCGAATTCATTAGAATCAACGTGCTTCCGCATTTCGGCGCCGAAGATTGTTTTGGCGTTAACTGCGCTTGGTGCAAATTCTTAGTAGACATGTGGATGGATGAAGAATACGAAGACCCACCGAAGCCCGAAGTCGATTGGAGCAAAGTTCCAGTAGATACGCTAGTAAGGGTGAGAGATTACGAGTACTGCGAGTGGAATTTACGCTATTTCAAAGGAATTGACAAATCAAACCCAGAAGAAAAGTATGAGGCGTGGTCGAATGGAGCGACTAGCAAAACGGCTGATGACAGTTCTAACCACTGGAAGTACTGCGAATTAGTGGAGGATGAAGAGGATGGTAGTAATTAGAACGGAATTCAAAGAGGTCCCTGAACAGTGTGAAGATTGCTGTTATTACGCGAGTCGACCGCATCCGCGTGACGGATGGATGGATTTATGCGAACTATGCGGCGAGAGAATCGATGGTGACGGGTGTAAAGATGACGGCTGGTATTACGACGGCGAAAAAAGACCAGACAACTGCCCACTGATGGAGGTGGAAAATGACAAATAGAGATAGATTGATTGAAGCGTTGCGGGGCACTGCCCCCGACGCTGTTTACAGAGGGGTGTTGCTGGAACAAATAAATTGCCCATATAGGTATGAGAATAAAGGGGTATGCATGGAGAAAGGAGGGTTTGAGAGGACTCATGAAGAAATGTGCATTCCGTGCAAAGAAGATTGGTTATCACAAGAGTTAGAGTTTGAAATGGAGGGAATAACAAATGCATGATGTAACAATTAGAAAAAAAGCGATGATCTCGCAGCCGATGAACGGCTTGACCGATGAAGAAATTGAAAAAACCCGAAATAAAGCAATAAGACACCTCGAAAGATTGGGCTACAAAGTTGTAAATACTCTGTTCACCGACGATTGGTACAGCGAATCATCTATGAAGGACAGAGGGGTTGTGAACATCCCCCTTTGCTACCTCGCAAAATCGCTTGAAAATATGAGTTTGTGTAGTGTTGCCTATTTCTGCGATGGCTGGGAAGACTACAGGGGGTGCAGAATTGAGCACGAAGTAGCGGAAGCCTACGGACTCGACATTATCTATGCAGAAGATGAAGAGGATCCCGAAGCTCCACTAACGGACGAGCAGAAAACGTTCATGGAAGGAATGAATCACACAGAAATAGTGCTGGATGCGTATTTCGACATGATTCTCGACGCATGGAGTGAGTGCTCCGATGAATATCAGAGAAGCGCCAAAATTATAAAAAATGGTGTTATTAAGTGGCTCACAGCCGCAAAGTTTGAGAGATATACAGATTTCGTGAAAGAGAATGAATCGAAGGTAAATGAATAAGTTCGAAAAGATGTGGAAAATTCTAAAAAAGGAATGTGTGAAGAATAAGGGAAAAGGCGCAAAGTGGTTATTCTTTCTGTATTTAATGAACCGAATCGAAAGGGAAATTAATGTTCACGAAGAAACAAAAACAGCTGCTGAATTCAATCTTGAGGAAGCACGGATTCAGAAATCAGGTAGTCAAGACTTGTGAAGAACTCTCGGAACTCGAAGCAGCGCTTCTAAAGTGCTACAACAAGGGCCCGGGAGAGGGAAGGATTGAGGCGGTTCAGGAAGAGATAGCCGACGTTTATATCATGCTTGAGCAAATCCGGAAGCAATTCATGAGCAAGGATGAACTCGACGACTGGATCAGCTACAAAATCACGCGTGAAGCGGAAAGGGGAAATCTTGCCTAATAATGGTCACTACACCTTGTGCCCTTACTACAGACACGAAAAAGACAAGGTTCTGTATTGTGAGGACACGTCAAGGCGGTTTATCTGCAAGGAAGACAAAGAAAACCATATGGTCAAGTATTGTGATAGTGCATGGGAGCGTTGCCCATACGCTATCACAATTTCCCATGTTTGGGAACAGATAAACAGTGACATGGCAAGACAAAAGGAAATATATTTAGGCCATCAGGTTAAAGCGATGAAGGGCGAACTCAAAAAGCTCAATGGTAGGCTGAACAAACTCGAAAAAAACTCGGAAAAACTCGAAAAAACTCGAAATATGGAAAAATAAAATGGTTCTCCCTTCAATGGGAACCAAAAAGGCAAAAAACGGAAGCTCCCAAAGCTGTTTTTGCTTCGGGAGCTTCCGCAATCGTACTTCTATGGACAACAGGAGTATTACAAAAATGAAAAGAATGAAAATGATTAACAATTCACAGTATTATTATACCATAAAAGGCTTCTCTTGTCTTGGAAAGTGTGTTATAATGTCACCGTTACCGAACTTTTCTTTTAGTTTGATAATGTTTTGGTTTTTTGGGTCTGCTGGAAACGGTGGACCCGCTTTTTTTATACACAAAAAACCCTCCCGCAAGGGGAGGGCGGATAGATTAGCGGATATACTTTTCATATTCCCGAATATCGTTCTCATCGTCCAGCACGCGATCCGGAAGCACCACAAGCTCGTGGCACTCGTCGAGGTAATGAAGGAGGATCGTTCCATCTTTCGCCTCTACGTTGGTGAGGTAGTCGTGTTTGATGTCTTCCTCCACGTCCTCAAGCGTGTTATTCCATCCGAAATACTCACCAATATACTTTCGGTATGCGTCAATCAGCTTCTTATAAGTCGCCTGTTTGCTCTCGTCTATCTTGAATTTGCTATAGCCTCCCGGTGTGGTTTCGTCATTCTCGAATCTGAATAAATCTCTATAAGTCATTATGGCACCTCCTGTTATTACTGCTCTTCCTGTTCTCTTCTCTTCATGTCGTTGTTGATAAGCCATTCAATATAGTTTGATAGGCTTCTTCCCTCCTCCTCGGCTAGAGCTTTTGCCCTAGCCTTGAATGCTGGTGTAACCTTCATGGTGATATATTCCGTTTTCTTCTCTTTCATTTGGTTCTCCCTTCAATTAGTCTTCATACGGTTCAGCCATGTACTCAATAGCGTACTCAATAGCGTTCTCCTCGGTTTCCGCCCGCATGGGGGTTATATCCTCAACGGAATCAGACCACATCCTGTGATCAGCGTCCCACACCGACACACGGAAAAGAGTTCCGACTTCTTCCTCCCCTACAATGTCCATTAGGTCGGGGTCATCAATAACCTGATACCCGCCCCATTCTGAATTTTCATAGAGTCCATCGGATAACTGACCTTCGAGCTCGTCGAAGCACTCTTCACGCGTCTCACGGGTGATGCGGAGGATGTTATAATCATTCGTTCCGGTTCTGTCACTGTTGAAGGTTTCCAGGATGCGCACGTTGCCGGCGGTGCTGAAGTCGTGGCGCTCGGACGGTGCGAAGCTTTCACGCTGGCTATGCTTTGGAAGTCCGTACACCTTAAAGTTAACGGATACCGGAGCGATACCACACGGCGCCCACACTTCGCCGCCTTCAGTAATTACGCGCTTAAATGCGCGGAATGATTCTTTTTCAACCTCACCGGCGAACTCGTCCGGGGTCAAGTCGTGTTCATCGAGGTAGTTTTCATCTACATTCTCAACAATGTAGTCTTTTGCCAACTCAATGGCAAGAGCTGCTGAATCTGCTTCCGCGTAGTCGTTTAGTACGTCCTCCCAGCTTTGCGTGTTCGGCTTCCAATGTTCAATTTTGTACTTGTTCAATTCGTTCTCCTTTCATTTGGTACGATTTCTCTTTTCCGTGCTCTGCGTTTCCCCTGGCTTGCAACAGGCTTTTGGCCGCATTACGGGCGGGGGCTTGCGCCCCCTATTGTGCTACTGTGCAACGAACAGCACTCCGCCGTTGATTTCGCTGTAGCCGTCGAACGACAGCTCACGCCCTACCCCCTCCCAGTCGATATGGTAGCTAATCCATCCAGGGAGCTCTGACGGCATGTATCCGCATTCATAACAGAACTCTTCCGCATAGTCCGCCAGGGTGGTGTCGGCGATGAAAAACGAGTCATCCCAAGCGCTTTCAATGTCGTCCAGGTTGTCGCAGTATTCCGCCATGGCTTCCAGCTTGTCGGCGTCCTCGTCCTCCAGGCGCTCCAGGCGTTCCGCGATGTCGTTCAGGTCGTACAGGGAACAGAATTCATCGGCGAAGCCATAGAAGCCTTCAGTTTCGCACACCATGCAATCATGGGAGCCTTCGCAGGTTGCGCGGTTCTGTGCGCTGTCCAGCAAGTCATCATCCAGCGGGAACGGAACCGGGAACTCGTCGCCGTTGTAAAGGTTTCTAATCCATGCCATCTTTCCTGTGGTGTTTGTGTAGTTTCTCATTGTGTTTACCTCACTTTTCTTTTAATTGATTTAACATTTTGGTTTTTGTCTTTGGGTCTCTCCCTTTGACAACTATATAATACCACAACGGTGTCACCGTGTCAACAACTTTTTTATAATTTTTCTCACTTTTTTAAAAAGAACTGATGTTCTCTTTCCGAATTTGGATTGTATACGATTTTGCACGAATTGAGCAGCTAACAATTAACAATCAATTGGCGCGCCGTTAACGTTGGCGGGCGAACCACGCCGCGCGCGTGTGTAGAATCGTAACAACAGCAAACCGGAAAGGGGGAAAAATGGAAAAAAAGAAAAATCCGGAAAATCCGGAAAAGAAAAAAAACAGCCGTCCGGATTGGGACGCCATCCGGCGGGACTACATAACCAGCAACGACACGCAACCGGAAAGCGCCCGGCGGCACGGTGTGAACGTGGGCACATTGCGGAACCACGCCGCACGGGAACGCTGGGAGCAACAGCGCACGGCCTACCGCGGCGCGGTTAATGACAAGGCTATAGATACGGCGGCGACGTGTTCCGCCTACCGTGTAGCGTCCCAACTAACAGGATTGGCCTACGTTGTAGACGCATTGGAGCGTGAGACGCGAAAAGCGCTGGAAGACGGCGAACAACTGCACCGCTACCTAGTGCAGTCAACAACGCGCCACAAAGACGGCACGACAGAAACGGCATATCGTGATATCACCAGCGACAAGGTAGACACGCGCGCCCTGCGTGACCTAACGGACAGTGTAAAGACGTTGGAGGCGATAAAGCGATCATTACACGGACTGGAAACAGCACAGGAGCGGCACCGCAAGCAGATAGAAGCGGAGCGCCTCGCGTTGGAGCGTGAACGGCTAGCAATCGAGAAAGAACGGCTTGAGCTAACACGCAAGCGGGAAGAACGTGACGCGGACGGAGTGAAGGGCGTGCATATTGTTGTGGGGGGATACTGCGATGAATACAGCGAATAACAGACGGCTACAGACTGTACAGCTGGGGACGCCATCGCCCAAACAAGATATGTTTCTCCGTTGTCACCGTAAGTATATCGGCTACGGTGGCGCCCGTGGCGGTGGGAAATCTTGGGCGGTACGCGTGAAGGCAATCCTATTAGCGCAACGCTTCCCCGGAATTCATATGCTCATCGTGCGCCGAACATACAAGGAGTTGGAAGGCAACCACATTAGGACGCTCAGGGCAATGACGCGGGACTTTGCCGCCTATAACAGCACAGAAAAATTGTTGACGTTTTCCAATGGCTCAACAATCGAATTTATGTATTGCGCCCGTGACGCGGACTTAGACAAGCTACAGGGCTTGGAGTATGACGTTATCTTCTTGGACGAGGCGACGCAGTTAAGCGAATACCAAATGAGAACCATAACCGCAACCCTCCGAGGGGTCAACGACTTCCCGAAGCGCGTATATTACACGTGCAACCCAGGAGGACAGGGGCACCAATATATCAAGCGGCTATTCATTGATAAGCAGTATAAACCCGGTGAGAATCCGGAAGAGTACGCATTCATACAGGCCTTAGTTGATGATAATACAGCGCTGATGGAATCACAGCCGGACTACCTAGCACAGCTTGAAGCGCTTCCAAAGGCTTTGCGGGAGGCGTGGAGGTATGGGCGTTGGGACGTGTTCGCCGGTCAAGTGTTCACAGAGTTTACGGACGCTCCGGAACACTACGCCGACAAGCGTTATACACATGTGATTGAACCGTTCCCGATTCCGATAGGTTGGAACATCTACCGCGGGTTTGACTGGGGTTATTCCAAGCCTTTCTCGGTTGGCTGGTATGCCGTGGCACCGTCAGGACGGATGTATAGATTCGCTGAATTGTACGGCTGCACCGGAGAACCCAATGAGGGCGTTCAATGGACGGTTGACCATGTAGCCGAGGAAATCCGCCGCATGGAAGAGGAACACCCATACATGAAAGGGCGTCACGTGTTCGGAATAGCCGACCCCGCTATATTCGCAGAGGACGGCGGGGAAAGTATCGCGGAGACGATGGAAAAGCATAGAGTGTATTTTGACCGGGGCGACCATCAACGCATACCGGGGAAAATGCAATGTCATTACCGATTAGCCTTTGACGATGACGGGCGACCGATGTTTTACGTCTTTAACACGTGTAAGCACTTCATCAGGTGCATTCCGGCGCTGATGTACGACGAAACGAGAGTAGAGGACATTGACACATCACTGGAAGACCATAACTACGATGAGTGGCGGTATGTGTGCATGGCTAGACCGATAGCACCGCGAGAAATGCACCATAAGAAAATCATTGACCCGAATAACATTGACGACCCTCTGAACATGGTCAGAGACAAGGTAGAGGGACAGACTACAGACGATATATTGACATTTTACGAGGTATAGAGCATGAAGAAAAACAAAGAGCTGCGGAAAGCAGAGACCGACAAGAAAAACAATCAGTTCGGACAGAAGGACGCAAAGGACGCAAAGGACGCAAAAGCGGAGCAGAAGAACCAGCAGACCGCACAGAACGACCCCAAAGCGGAGCAGAACGCACCCAAAGCAGAGCAGACACCAAACAGACAGCAGAGGGAGCAGAACGGACAGCAGAGGGAAAGTCAGCCGAAACAGAGACAGCAGACCGAACCGAACAGACAGCCGAACGAGCAGAGGGAACAGCAGAACGGAGAGTATCGCCCGGAACGGTATAAACCGAAACAGCAGAGCGAACCGACCGAACAGCCTAAGCCTACTGAACCGCACTTCACACCCGACAAAGTGTCAGAGGTGCTTCAGATTCTGCACGAGTACAAGGACGGAAAAACAACCGTTGACATGAAAGCAACAGAAAATCAGGAATGGTGGCGCTTGAGACATTGGAACGTCATTCAGGGCAAGACGGAAGCGGGCAAAGCAAAAGTTGAAGTTGGCTCAGCGTGGGCGGTAAACTCCATCCTGAATAAACACGCCGACTTCATGGACTCATTCCCGAAAGCTAACGTATTAGCAAGAGAAGCAGACGACGAGGAAGAGGCTCAGATTCTTTCGAAGATTCTTCCGGCAATCGAGGAACACACGGACGCGGAACAGGTGTATAACACCGCCGGTTATGACTTCCTGATTGATGGAACAGCTATCACAGCGGTATTGTGGGACCCGATGGCACATGACGGAATGGGCGACATTAAGAAAACCAATGTGGATATTCATAACGTATTTTGGCAACCGGGAATAGAGGATATTCAGCAGTCGAAATACTTCTTTGATGTTTCCGTGGCTGATGTGAACGACGTAAAGCTACAGTACCCCGACATAGCGGACAGAATCGGCGGAGGAAAGCAAGGTTTCATCACCGAGTATATTCACGATGATAATATCAACCATCAGAACGACATTGAAATTATCAATTGCTACTACAAGAAGTTGGAAATGAGACCAGTTCTCATTAACATTGACCCTCAGACGGTAGCGCAACACCTTGTACCCCGTGAGATTCTGCACATGGCTATTATCATCGGGGACCAGTGCGTTTTCTGTTCAGAGGATAACCCGGAGTACCAGGACGGCTTTTATAAGCATGGCAAATACCCTTATGTATTCCGTAAGTGCTTCCCGGTCAAAGATAGCCCGTGTGGCTTTGGATACCTCGACATTATGAAGTACCCACAGCGGGACATTGACAAGTTAGACCAGGCAATCATGAAAAATACCATGATGAAAGCTAAACCTCGTTGGTGGGTGAAGAAGAACGCGGACATCAACAAGGAAGCCTTTGCGGATTGGAATGAAGAGATTGTAGAAGTCGGTTCGGGTGACCTTGGGTCGGCAGTTCAGCAAATGGACGTTGACACACTCCCGGCAATCGTTGAAACTCACTTGGAAGCGAAAATAGACGAGCTGAAAGAGATTTCAGGAAACAGAGACTTCTCACAGGGTTCTACCGCTTCCGGTGTAACGGCGGCTAGTGCAATAGCAGCTCTTCAGGAAGCTGGAAGTAAATTATCGAGAGACATTAACAAAGCGATGTACCGAGGTTCAAGAGAAGAGTACTATCTTGAAATTGAACTGATTCGGCAGTTCTACACCGAACCGAGAACATTCCGTATTGATGACGGAACAGGGCGTTATGAATACATGGACTATTCCAACGTGAACATTGCACCTCAGGACATTACAACACCCGAAGGAACACGTCACAAGAAAAGTATTTTTGACTTGGAAGTATCCGCCGAAAAGCAGAGCCCATTTTCAAGAGCTTCACAGAACGAGACGGCGAAAGAGCTTTATCAGATGGGACTGTTTGCACCTGATAACGCAACGTCCGCTCTTGTTTGTCTCGATATGATGGAGTTCGAGGGCAAAGAGAAGATTAAACAGCAGATTCAGCAGAATGATACATTTATGCAACAGTTCCAGCAAATGCAACAGCTTATTATTCAGCTCTCACCGGAAGCGGCTGTACAGATGGGACTAGTAGACCCTAATCAACTTATGATGGCTCAGAACGCAAATAACGGCGCTCCAGTGGTATCTGAGGAAGGGTCGGCAGAAGATAGAGCGGCGAAGAAGACAACGAACACCGACAGACTGGACAGAGCGAGAGAAACAGCTCGTAGTGCCTCGGAGGTGAAGTAGCATGACGACCGTAAAAATGACTGTATCGGAAAATGATATTTTCTTTGAATGCGTGAATCATGCGAATACCCATGATGAGTGTATTATGTACTCGACTCTATGCAACGTGCTCGTGAGCGCCGTTTTACCGCATGGAATTGTACCGAAGGTGTATGAGCCCGGACACGTCATTATCGTGGCTCACAAGTACACTGAGAGCGTTTTAGCGGTATTCCATGCAGTGTGGGCGACCTTTGTAGAACTTCGGTCTCAATACAACGGTGTAAAATTAATCGGGGTAGACGACTTTAATTCCTGAGACAAGGGATAATCCAAATGTTATAATAGAGCTGTAAGTTAGTTCTAGACAGATAGATTCTCACATTAACTTGCGAACCTGATTTTTTCATAATTCCAAACACATAACCTTAAAAATCATCGGGGAAAGCCTCAGTCTTAACGGACTGGGGCTTTTTTCGTGGGGGAGAGATATGAAAGAGCGTTATATAAAATAGCATTGTCAGAAATTAAGAGTTCGTCGCTCTATAAAAGACAGAAAGGAAATAAAGTATGACAAAATTCAAATTTAACTGGTCACTTTTTGACGGAGAAGGTGGAGAAGGCAACGCTTCATCAGGAAGTCAGAGCGGACTGGGAGCAGAAGCAGACAAATTCCTCGCTTCACTTGGCGGTGGGGAGCGGACTGATAACAACGATACTACGGAGTCACCGGAAGTTGCATACGGATTAGACACGGAGGAATCGGATAACAGCGCGTCTGAGTCTGGAAGTCAGGAAGAAATTAGCCCTGAGGAAGAGTTTGCGGAGCTTGTCGGAAAGAACGGCAGATTCCATGAACTTTACGGCAAAGCGGTATCCGACGCTATCAACAACAGATTCAAGAATCAATCCAGTGCACAGGAGAGAGTTGACAGCTACGAGGACGCATTAGCGCCGATTATGAGACATTACGGACTCGAAAGGGGCGATATTGAGGGATTAACCGAAGCCATTAACAGTGATGATGATTGGATTGAGGACGCCGCCCGTGAGAAGGGTATCACTCCAGACCAATACAGAGAGAATCTACGGCTACAAGAAGAGCTGGAAAAGAACCAGCGTGCTTTGTCCGAGTACAAGGCAGAGGCAGAGAAAGCGGAAAGAATGACCGCATGGAATGCGGAGGCTGACGAGCTTAGAGAATCATTCCCAAACTTTGACCTTGAGCAAGAAATGAGCTACAACCCGAAGTTTACGGACTTAATCGAGAACGGCATTTCTGTTATCGATGCCTTTGTAGCGACCCACACACAAGACATTCTGAAAGGACTCACCGAAGAGTCTACAAGAAGTGCAAAACAGGATGTAGTGAATCAGATTCAACAGAGACAATCACGACCTGCTGAAAATGGTCTAAAGCACCAACCGGCAGTAGCAAGAAAGGTAAATCCTTCAGAGTTCACGAATGATGATATGGACAAGATTTTGAAGGAAGTAGAGAGTGGTAAAACATTCTCGTTCTAAAGCTCTCTTGTCTGTATCGAAATATACAAGAATACAGAAGGAGCAAAAGAATATGTTTAAGTACATTTTTAACCTGTTCGATTTGAACACCAACGTTACCACTGCGGCTAGCGCACCTAACGACCTGTCCCCTGAAATGAAGACCTTCTATGACAAGGTTCTGATTCGTGCGGCAGAGCCTGAACTGGTTCACGATCAGTTCGGTCAGAAGCGACCTATTCCGGGCGGAAACGGAAAGAAGATTGAGTTCAGAAAGTTCTCTAGTCTTCCGAAGATGGATAAGAAGCCGCTCACCGAGGGTGTAACCCCTGATGGTCAGAGCCTGAACGTAACCAAGTTGGAGGCAGAAATTAAGCAGTACGGCGGATACGTAACAACTTCCGACATGCTGAACCTTACTGCATTTGACCAGGTGACTGCGGAGACTCTGAAACTTCTCGGTTCCCAGGCGGGCAGAACTTCCGATACCATCACAAGAGATATTCTGTGTGCCGGAAACAAAGCGCTCTTTGCTGGCGAAGCTACAATGAGAAGCGAGCTGAAGGCAACAGACACTCTGAAGATTGCGGACATTAAGAAGGCCGTTCGTTGGCTGAAGAGACACAATGCGCCGAAGATTGGGGACAGCTATGTGGCAATCGTTCACACCGATACCGCATATGACCTGATGAATGACCCTGAATGGATTGAGGCTCAGAAGTACACCACTTCCGACAAGATTTTCAACGGTGAAATCGGTCACATGTACGGAGTACGCTTTGTAGAGTCTACCGAAGCGAAGATTTGGAGCAAGACAGATGGCAAAGCGACTGTTCCTGTATACGCTACCCTCGTACTTGGTGCGGATGCATACGGTATCACCTCTATCAATGGCGGTGGAATCGAAACTATTACTAAACAGCTTGGCTCGGGCGGAACAGCAGACCCACTGAATCAGAGAGCAACCATGGGTTGGAAGCTGAACAAGACAGCAACGATTCTTGACGATTTCAGAATGGTAAGAATCGAGCATACTTGCTCTGGAGCAGAAGACGTATCCAACTAAAGCCAAGCATTAACGAAGGAGTTAATATGGCAACAACGAGAAAAGCAGCTACAGCAGAAAAGAAACCGAAAACCGTAGTAATTCAGCTTCCTGTTATTGAGGGCATGGGTGACAGCGTTTATGTCGGTGTCAACATGAAGGACTATCAGATTAAGCGCGGAGAGCCTGTAGAAGTGCCATTGTGCGTGGCAGACGTTCTCAGAAATTCCGACAAGCAGATGATGGTAGCAATGCAGAAACAGGAAGAAATGACATCGAAAAACTACGGTGAAGTGTAAACGCGATAGGGGAAGCAGAAACTTCTGTTTCCCCTTTTTGTAAAGGAGCAGAAATGAAAGTAAAAGACCTTCTGAATTTAATTAAGACGGAGAAGCCGAATTCTTTCAGTGATGAAATGCTCTTGGGATATATCAACGAGATTGAAGCAGAGGTGCAAGACCAAATGGAGATTGTGCCAGTTACAAGCTACGACTTGAAGCTGGACATGGATAAAGACCTTTTGGTTAAACCGCCATATGACAAGCTCTATATATCATACCTTAAAGCAAGGATAGATTATGTCCTTGAAGAGTACGAGAATTACGAGAACGACCAAGCACAGCATATCGCCGATTTCAGGGATTTTGCGGATTGGTCAGTCAGAACTAGGGCATATCACAAAAGAAGCCCTAAACGCTTTATAAACGTGTTTTAAAGGGGGTGTAGGCAATGCCACTACAAGCATTACAGAATAAGCCTTCACCGCTTGAGGAACGAGTTATAGAGTTTAAGGGACTGAATAGAAAAGCTTCCGTAGAGTCGGGGGAAATGGCAGATATGCTGAACATGTCATGCGACTTATACCCAACGCTCACTCAGAGAAAAGCACGCGGCTTGTTTTCAGAGATTCCGCTTGATTGTACAAAGGTTCAAGACCTTATGGAGCGTAGAGACCCTACAGATTCAAGAACAAAACTAGCGGTCGTTGGTGCGAACTCTGATGGAGTATGGCGCTTTTGGTACGACGGAACGATGTTCGACATATCGCTTTCGGACAAGGAAAAGATGGTTGCGGTGAACAATTACATTTGTTTCTTCCCATCGAAGCAGTGGTTCAACGTAGGAACTAAAGATTTCGGTTCAATGGGGTATTTCAATCATAATGTAAGTGAAGATTACCTTGATGGAATTGAGAACCCAGCAGAAGACTACATGATTCACGACTACAACGTGGCGTGGATAGGACGAGTATTAATCGACCCAAACGACCAGGAACACCTATACCTGATGGTTACGGCGAGAGGACAAAAATATCCGGCAGGGCAAACCTTTAACGACAAGTTCTCGGAGCTTAAAAGTATGATTCGAATAGGCGATGTTGTCAGATTGTCGGGGGATTTTGTCGGACTGAACAACAAAACCGTGAAAGTTGCGGAAGGAAACGAAGGTGTGCTTGCAGACGATGAAGGAAACTTCACAGCACCGCAAATTCCTATTACCGTGCTTGACGTATTGAAGATTGGGGATATTCCCATTCCTACGTTCAATTACACGGCATATGACGGCGAAACGGGAGACCCTTTCGACAATTCGGTTGCGCTCGGTACAAAGGGAATGTATGAGGGAATCTTCATCAAATTCAGTAAAGACGAGTTTTCCTCGGTTAGTGCATACATTAGTCCATGTGCGGCAAGCACTTTAATGAACAGCAAGTACACGGGATTCTTTGCGGGTCATTTAAAGGTTGAGCGTGTCGTTCCCGAGCTTGATTTCTTCATGGAGTGGAATAACCGACTATGGGGAGTGAGCAACAAGGATAATACGATTTATGCCAGTAAACTGGGAGACCCTATGTCATGGGATTACTATCAGAACACAAGCATGGATTCCTACTATGCACAGCAAGGAACGAACGGTAATTGGACTGGTTGTGCGGTGTACTCGTCTCACCTTCTGTTCTTTAAAGAGAACTTCATTCACAGAGTTTACGGTTCAGCACCTTCATCGTTCCAAACATCGATTATCGAGGGGTTCGGAGTGGAAGAAGGTTCAAGCGAATCTATAGCGACGGTGAACAACATGATTTTCTACAAGTCGCCAGTGGGGATTATGTGCTATGAGGGCGGAAACCCATACAGCATTAGTGAAAAGTTCGGCGACTGGAAGTACGACAATGTTGTGTCGGGATCGCGGCATAAGAAATACTATGCGTCAATCCACATGAAGGGCGGCGGCTACAAGGTTCTCGTTTGTGATACTGGCACGGGACTTTGGCATATCGAAGACACGGTGGGTGTACACTGCTTCCGAAACTACAAGAACAAGCTTCTGATGGTGGATAACGCACAGAAAAATGTTCTCGTATTGGACGCAGAAGATTTTGACATAGCACCAGTGAAGAACGATGAGCCTATTCCGTGGAGTGCCACTTTCGGACCATTCGATGAATACATCGAAAATCAGAAGATATATTCCAAGCTACAGATGAGAGTTCAGCTACCCGAAACAGCAACGCTCAAAATAGAGATTGCTATGAACGCGCTAAAGCTCAGTGACTGTAAGTGGGAGACCATAAAGGAGATTTCCGCAGAGAATGAACTTTCGGTTCATGTTCCGATTGTTCCGAGAAGATGTTCGAGGTTCTATGTACGGCTAACTGGTGTCGGTCGTTGTCGAATTGATTCTTTCACACGGAAATACAGACAGGGTTCTTCAAGAGTGGTTAAGCAGTGATAATTGATTATGACCACAACCCGAACATAGACGGAGAGAAGAGACTTCAATCACTAAAGGAGTCTGTTCAAAGAGCGTTAGATGAAGTATCTAACACGGACACCAAGGAAACGACAGTTAAAGAAATCAAGAATTTCTACACGAACAATACAACTATAGTTCAAGGAGACGGTTCTTCTCCAATACCCGAAGATGAAATAACGTCTCTATTGAACAATCTATTTAACGATTAATGGGGGTAATTATGGCAACATACTTGGACAATGCGGGCGTAACCCAAATTCTCACAAAGATTAAGTCTCTCTTAGCAAAGAAAGCAGAAATTACGGCTATTCCAACGAAGGTATCACAGCTTACAAATGACAGTCAGTATCAAAATGCGACCGAAGTTAATACCAAGATTGGCACTGAACTTGGAAAGCTGGACTACGACTTTAAGGACGAGCAGGAAGGTAATAGCTTTGCGGCGAATTGGTTCCTGTCCGGTATTACTCAGACAGACGGAAAAATCAAGGCAGAGAAAGCCGACTTTGATAAAGCGTGGGGTAACGCTTTCCAGACGTCAGTTTCTAGAGGTGGTGAAGCAATTACCGAGACTCAGGTAGATTCGAAGATTAGAGCCGCAGTCGACAAAATCACATCATTTGAGTACAAAGTTGTAAGCGAACTTCCTCCTGAAAGTGATGGAGTGAAGGGAACTATCTATCTGCTTCGCCACGGTGGGAATGATAACACCAACTCTTTTGATGAGTATATTTTAGTCGACACGTATAGTTCCGGCGGAATTACATACAGCGCACACTATGAGAAAATCGGTACAACCGATATTGACCTCACACCATACGCAAAGAAAACGGAGATTCCAACAAAGGTTTCTCAGCTCTCCAACGATTCAGATTTTGCTACTAGAGCGAGTGTTACCCAAAACATTACTGGTAAAATCAATGCACTCGACTATAGCGATACCGCCGAAGATGGAAAATATGTATCGTCTGTATCGGAAACGAACGGTGTAATCAAAGTGACGAGAGCAAGCTTGCCGGCGGTAGGAACAGCAGATTCACCAATTTCGAATGCAACGATTGAGAGTATCTTTACACAGGTATTCGGTTAGGAGATAGCCTATGAAACTAGACGACGTTGGTCTGAAAAAGGTATTTGAGCTTATGAAGGGTAGGATTTGGAAAGAATGCTATCCCGTAGGCTCAATCTATATGAGCGTGAATTCCACTGACCCATCAACTTTGTTTGGTGGGTCGTGGGAACGGATTCAAGACACATTCCTTCTTGCTTCCGGTAACTCATACGGTGCCGGTAGCACTGGTGGTTCGGCGAATGCCGCTGTTGTAAGGCATACACACGTAGCACAAGAACATACCCATACACAAAACGCACATACGCATGGGACGAACCTTGGAGACAACATAGGTTTCGCAACCTACACACACGATAGCGGTGTAGAGCGTATGAGGGTAGCGACTAGTTCAAGCTCTAAAAGATATACATATGGTAGTAAAACTAGCGGTTCAAGTTCAGCGGCTGAATCAGGTCTCAATTGGTCAAGTGGATTGTCGAAAGAACAGCCGTATATTAGCGGTGCGAAAGTACAGATTGGCAATACTGGTGTAGATGGAGCGGGTAAGAATATGCCGCCATACTTAGCTGTATACGTGTGGAAGAGAACGGCGTAGGAGGTGAATATGTCAATAGTAAGAGGTGATACATTCACGGTATCAATAGATGTTTACGGAGACAGGTTCAGGAACGCCTTGAGCGAAGAGAAAGTCGTTCTTGTGACCTTTCAGCAGAATGAAGTAAGCATTACGAAGTACAACAAGGAGCTTGAAATCAAAGACATTAACGAAGAATTCTTTGATGATTCCGACCCCGACCATCCAATGTCAGGAATAAAAACAATCGGTGCAAATGTAAAATGCCACCTAACGGCAGAAGAAACAATGAGATTCCAAGTAGGCGGAGTTCAGGTTCAGCTTAAATGGGGCGATGAGAACGGCAACAAATGCAGTGCAAAGGTTGTTCAGATACCAGTCGGGGGAAGTCTTAGAGAAGCTCCACCAAGAACGAAGGAGGACGAAATATGTCTGATGTAAGAATGGAGGTACGAGACAACGAGGAAACATATGTTACTTCAAATGACGTTGGCTACAAGTACCTTAACGGACGAGTTACCGCCCTCGAAGGGTCTTTAGAAAAAGACCTTGCGGATAAATGGGCGAAGGCTCTACAGGAAATCAATAATTATTTGAACAATCTACAGGTGAACATTGTTGGGAACAAGATTGTTGATGAACTCCCCGAAGTTGGCGATCCAGGAATTCTGTACCTTGTCATGAATGAAGCTGGGACAGCGTACACTTCATACATTTATGCGAATGACAAGTGGGTGAAACTTGCTGTTATCGACTTTTCGAAGTATGTTCCGATTACACGGAAGGTGAACGAAAAGGCGCTCGATACGGATATAGTTCTCACGGCAACAGATGTTGGCGGAAGAGACACCCAAGCAACAGGGCAAGATTCCCATGCAGAGGGAATTAGAAGTAAAGCAACGGGAAACTTTTCCCATGCAGAGGGCGTTGATTGTAAGGCACAGGAACACGCGAGCCATGCGGAAGGGCGGGGCACTACAGCCTCAGGGGATAGTTCCCATGCAGAGGGAATAGGATCGATAGCAAGTGGCGAGAGCTCTCATGCAGAGGGAGCTCGTGGAACAACAGCGAGTGGTGCTGCATCCCACGCCGAGGGGACACGCACAACGGCGGCGGGTATGTGTTCTCATGCAGAAGGTACGGCGACAATTGCCAACGGCAGAAACCAGCACGTACAAGGTAGATTTAATGTCGCAGATAATGACAATAAGTTTGCGGACATTGTGGGTAACGGAAGTTCAGAAGGATTAGAGACAGTACGTTCCAACGCCTATGCCCTCGATTGGGACGGCAACTTATACCTTAAAGGTGGCGTGTACGTAAACTGTAATGCAGACTCTACAGGTGGAACAAAGCTGAGTCTTGATGTTGATTCTATCATGGGTGCCATTAAAGACCAGCTGTACGAGAAGGTTTACCCGGTCGGCTCTGTATACATGACAAGTGATGATAACTTCAATCCGGCAGAGGTTTTCGGTGGAACATGGCACCACGTTACCGAGGATGTTTATCTCAAAGCGGTTATGAGCGATGGCGGTTCTACAGGTGGTTCTACAGATCATGTCATTACAGCATCGAATCTTCCACCACACGTGCACGGCATGAGGCACACTCACAATGTATCGAGCAAAGGATATTACGCAATTGCGACTCAGAAGGTGTGGCAGTTTGAGACATTCGGCGGCAAGTTTACCGACCATTCGGCAAAATACAAGGTTCCAATGGTTCGCACGGCTACAAGTAGCAGCCCTTCCGGAGAGCAGAGAGATTGTAAAACAACAGGTAGCGCTAGTATTACAGATACGGGAACAGGTAGCTTTGCGAATACGGCATACCATCCCGGCTATTACGGCGTGCATATCTGGGAACGGAGGGCGTAATGAATCACCCTATCATGTTTACGGTAAGCGATATTTTGTGGTTGGCGGGAGCAATAGTAGCTATTTCAGCCGCAGTAAAAGTAATAGCGGAGTGTATCAATAGAATGCAGAAGCCAAATAAGACACAAGATGAACGAATTGGAAAGCTTGAGAAAAAAGCAGTTGCGGATTATGAAAGACTGAATCAGTTAGAAGAGGGGAACGCAATTACACAGCGTGCCTTGTTGGCGCTTCTCGCTCATGGAATTGATGGGAATGACATTGAAGCGATGAAGCAAGCCAAAGCAGAGCTAACCGACTATCTGATAGGACGCTGATATAGCCTTATACGGCTCATATTTACGTTCTGACGGCTTTCAATTCACCCAAGGTATAAATTATCACTCATATAAACAAAAGCTCTCATGGAGCGGATTTGGAGGAAGAAATGGACATGACAACTATTACTCAGTATTTCGTACCACAGATTGTGGCTTTCTGTTTGTGCGTAGGTTTTGTAATGAAGCGTTGGCTTCCGATGGATAACAAGTGGATTCCAACCGCACTGTTCATCATTGGTATCATTTGTGGAATTGCTACCACAGGAATGACTTTTGACGGCGTTGTATTCGGTGCTGTTTCGGGTCTTGCTTCCGTGGGTCTGAATCAGTCCTTCCAGCAGGCGCTGGGACTCAATGTGCGACCGAATATTGAAATGACCGACGACGAAGTACAGGATTTCGAACTGGCAGAAGAAGAGGACGAAGCAGACGAAGAAGGTGAAGCAGATGAGTAAAACGATTGCGATTCAGTGCGGACACGGTGTAAGCATTGATGGCTCTTGGGATTCCGGTTGCGTATATAAGGGACATAGCGAAGCGGCGCTCATGCTGAAAATCACAAAGGCCGCTGTTAAGTATTTGCGGAAATCGGGTGTATCCGTGATTTCGGATGCCGACCACGGAAACAACAAGAACATGATTGCGGATGTGCGGTGGGCGAACAACGTAGGGTGCAAACTCTATGTGTCGATTCACTGCGACTATAGCGGCGCCCCGAAGGGAGTAATGCCGCTTTATGTGTCCGGCAGTGGAAAGAAGCTGGGAAAGTGCCTTGAAAAATCTATCAAGAAGGACTTGAAGATGAGAAGCAGAGGTGTTCAGAAGAGAACCGACCTTTGGGAACTGAACGGAACGGATATGACGGCTTGTATTCTTGAAACAGGAAGTATTAAAGGCGATTTGGCTACACTAAAGAACCATCCGGATAAATACGGTAAAGCAATCGCTAAAGGTATTTGTGCATATCTTGGAGTTGCGTTTAAGGAAGGTTCAAAGCCAAAGCCAAAGCCGAAAGATACCTACCGTGTCCGTAAAACATGGAAAGACGCAAAGTCTCAGAAGGGAGCTTTCACAAGTCTTGCCAACGCAAAGAAGTGTGCCGATAAAAACGGCTATTCCGTTTTTAACAGCAATGGAAAGGCGGTGTATCGTGGCAAAAAGTAGGAAGATTAACAGGACTTACGTTGTTATCAAGGCTGACCCCTTGCGGGTCAAGCCTTCGTATAAGTCGAAGCTGAAAAAGACTCTTTCGGTTGGAACAAAGGTTCATGCAACGAAAATTAAAGGTTACTACATCTATGTTCCGGCGCTCAAAGGGTGGACTATTTGGAAGGATTCAAAAGGACATAAATATGTCCGTCTTGTGTCTGTTCCGAAGAGTACAAAAGCGGATAAGCTGCTGAAGGAACTGAAGGTGATCGCACAGAAGTTAATCAAGGCTGGTGTGAAGTATAACGCAAATCACCCGTGTAAGAGTTTGTCCAGTGCGTTAAAGGGCAAGAGAACGAATTGTGCGACCTTTATCTCTTTCGGATTACAGGAAATTGGTGTGCTTCCGAAGGGAAAGTACATTTGGCTTGATACGAAGATTCACGGAACAGGGAAAAAAGCTATCAAGAAAAAGGCGAAGATTGCATATCCTCGGAAGAAATGGAAACAGGCAAAATTAAAACCTGGTGACATTTGCGGGTTTGCACATAAGCCTCATACGATGGTGTATGTCGGAAAGGATAAGAACGGACATGCCTTGTGGTATTCGGCTGGCGGTTCAGATGTTAAACCGAAAAACCTCGGTCCAAAGAGAAAGCAGAAGTACGAAAACAGAACGGTATATGTGCGAATTCGCTTGAAATAGCGGTGTGGCGGGGCGAATATAGCCCCGCTTTTCTTATATGCTAAAACAAAAACATACTTACGAAAGGAGTATAAATAATGGGCGGAATAAAGTATGTAAAAACGAAAGCCCCAACTGTGAAATCACCTACATACAAAGCACCATCGGGATATAAGGGAGCGTATGACAAGCAGCTCTCAGGCGCCCTTGATAGTGTCGTAAATTGGAAATACGACCCAACAAAGGACGCTAGTTATCAGTCGCTGGCGAAGCTTTACACTCAGCGTGGAGAACAGGCGGCTAGAAATACAATGGGGGATGCGGCGGCACTTAACGGTGGATTTGGAACAAGCTATGCGGTGAGTGCGGCTCAGCAGTCGAGAAACGACTATAACGCTGAATTTGCCACAAAGGCTATGGAGCTTGAAGATAAAGCGTATAATCGTGCTTCCACCTCATTGTCTGCACTTAGAGATGCGGACGACACGTCATATGGACGGTACAGAGACAAGGTGTCCGATAGTCAGTGGGGATATGAGCAGAAGAATAAAAACTATTGGCAGGGTAAAAACTTCAAGGAAGATGCTCTCATGAATCGCCTTAATTACAACGTGAACGTATATCAGGCAAAAAAAAGTAGCTCTTCCGGGGGTCGGAAGTCCTCTCGGAAGAGTAGTGGCGGTGGTAGAAGAAGTAGCGGAAGCACTTATTACTCTCCTAGCGCATCGACTTCCAGAGGTTCAAGCAGTTCGGGTGGCGGTGGAAAGTCATTTGCCGATAAAGTAATGTCGGCGGCATCCAAACTTCAGAAAAACAAGAAGAAATAGAAAGGGGCATTGCCTTGGGAAAGAAAGATAAGAAAGCATACAAAGCGTATCTTAACGCCCACAAAGGAAAGGGTTCTTCCGGGTACTCTTTCCTTTCTACTAATACGAACAAAAGCAAGAAGGAAGTAAAAAAGCGTGTAAAGGAAGTCAGGAAGTCTACACCTAAAAAGAGCGGAAGTCAGGCTTATAGAGAGTATCAGAACATTCACTCGGGGAACGGCTCTACAGGAAACACTTTCCTGTCTACCAACGCAAACAAGAGCAAGAAGGAAGTGAAAAGAAGGGTTCAGAGCGTTTCCACACCTTCTACTTCTTCACAGCGTGATAGTTATGAAGCACGGAAAAAGGCGGCGAACAGTTACCTTAACAGGGAGCGTTCGTCTACTTCTCGTCCCGGAAATACTTTTTTGGCAACAAGGGAAACCGCAAAATATAATCCCGAAAAGCGTGAAAGACAGCAGTCTATCGAGAAAAAGAGAAGAGAAGGAATTCAGGCGGTAGAGAATCGCTATGCGAAAACTTCCAGTCCTTCAAAGCTCCATGACGGTGTTATGTCTGAACAGCAGACTGAACCTATCCACGAAAAACAAGTTAAGATCGAGAATGAGATAACCGAACAGAACAGACAGCGTGCAAAGGACTACATGGAACAGGAGTCCTCGGGGCAGAAACAGCATGAAGGAAAGTTCAAAGGAACAAAGAACGCGAATCAGCAAGAAGCGGTTCGTGGAATGGCAGAGGTTAAGAAAAATAATCAGGATCGCATTGAAGCAGAAAACGCACGGAAGAATCTTCAGGCGAAGGAAAAAGAGAGCGGTTCAAACGGAAGCTCTCAGCTCGGAAACAACTTTAACAAGGATGTAAACGCCGTCCGTGAAAGCGTAAAGAATAAATCGGGCAAGTACTACGATGAAGCACAGCGGATTAAGAAGAACGAAGAGACAGAGCGTGCGAATCAGGCGGCTTCATTAAGCAGAATTTCCGACAAGTCGGACAGACAGGTGGAGATTGAGAATCAGAAAAAGCTCGAAGAAACACAAAAGCAGCTCTCAAAGAATCGGAGCAAGGAAAAGGTTTCCTATGGTGCTTCCCCTATGGAAATGGGCGAACATCAGAACGGTTCTACAGCTTCTCGGAGAATGGATAACAACCGCATTGATTTGTCCAATACAAAGCTTGCTCGTGCCGATGAGAGATTAAGTGACGCTACAGTCGGAACAGGAAAGCAGATTGTCGGCGGCTTTGCAAAAACAGCTGGTGACGTTGCGGACGTGTACACAAGACATGGTGGAGCGTCCATCGTAAAGGCAAACAAATTCGAAGAAGATAGATTCATCAATAGTCAGATTCAGCGGAAAGACGTGTCAGAGGGTACTAAAAACACGCTCAGAGATGTCAAGGAGGGCTATAACAACGCAGAAGAGTATATGCGTAGCGGTGGCATGTATAACCCCGGAAAGGCGCTATATTCGGTCGGAGAGAAGATTCAGGCAAGCGGTGACAAACAGGTTGAAAAGTCCATGGAGGGATTGACACGGTTTGAGAAAATCCTCATGGGTGCTTATACGTCGGGTCTCGGTACGGCGGCAGATATGAGTTTTGGCCCGTATTGGGCGGTGTCCATGGCGGCTAGAACATACGGTAACACAAGAGGCAGTGCGGAAGCACAGGGAGCAACAGTCGGAGAGGATAGGCTCTATTCCGTGCTCCAGGCGCTTAAAGAGACGGGAACAGAGTACATGTTCGCCGGTGCCGGTCTTGCTAGCAAGCTCACAGGTGCCGGGGCGGCTCTTGAAAAAACTGGTCTCGGTGCTTTAAAGTCAACTGCTCTTGATAGGCTCGCCGTAGGTGTGGGAAACAGATTCGGAAATGTTGCGGCTAATGTGGCTTATTCGGGTGCGAAACTTGCCCTTGGTGGAACGGAAGAAGCAACCGAAGAACTTGTAGGCGGTCTTTTGGATGCGCCTATCACGAACCTTTCCTATGGGAATGCCGTAGATGAACGGAGAGAAAAGAGCTATCGTGAAATGCTTCTCAGTGGCTCAGATAATCTTGAAGATAGAATTTCCAATGAAGCGGCACAATACGGAGTCAGCCGTGAAGAACTGGCGAAGGTATACGGCGAAGACATTAACAGTAAAGAGTTCCTGGAAGAGCAGATTCAATCCTATGTTGATTCGGGCATGAGTCAAAAGCAAGCTGCTTCCATGGCAGAGAAAATGCAACAGTATTTATCCGCAAGCATTTCGGGAGATTCCAAAAAGGCGAAAAAACTTGAAGATGAAATGACGGCAGATTACATGAAGATGGTTTCTGTAAAACAGAAATTTTCCGCATCCGAAACTTTGGATGCCATGGCTTCTGCATACATTATGACAGCGGTAACGGGCGTTGCGACTAACGGTCGTGCTCTTTCCTATGGAGCAAATGTCAGAGATGCCCTCAAGCAAGACTATGCAAGTAAGAGCATGATGGGGCTTGATGATAATGTCAGTCCTGAAATTCTCAGGAACGTGCTCTCAGAGAAGGTATCAAGCTACAACACGGCACAGGCAATGGCAGATATTGCGGTAAACGTAGAGGATAGCAAGATTGCCACAAGGGCACAGGCTATTAAGGACACCGCAAACGAGGGTACGGATATTGCCTTGGAGCAGTACGCGGAAATGGCTCATGCAATCAATGTTCAGATGACAAAGAACTCGGAGTCCATTCAGACTGCACGGAATTTGGCTATGCGGAAAGTTGAGAATGAAAACCTTGACGCTGGGGCAGACAGACTTATTAACGGATCGTCTAAAGTTGCACAGAAGCACGGAGACGAAGTTGTGAAGAGAGTCACCGATACGGCCATTGAAATGAATAAGTCTTTCGATGAAGATAGACAGCTTGACGATGTGCAAATTGGTGATGTGGCAAGAGCGGCTGGAAACCTTGAAACAGGAACTCTTAATCCCGAAGACGTTGAAACCCTCATGTCCAACAAAACAGAAGAGCGTGAAGTGTTCGAAAAGGCGACCGGGGAGAAGTTACCTCAGATTCTGAACAGCGACGGCACATTGAATGCGGTTGAGACGAACAAAGCGACAAGGGAATATCTCTTTGCAAAGGCGGCAGATAACTTTGTTGCACGTGCACGGGAAGAGAACGAAGTCTACAAGAACGAAGTTCGCGGAAGATATGAATCGGAGTATTCTAACAACATGGGTTCTATCGGTCAGAGCGTAGTTCAGGAGATTTCGAACAAAGCGGACGTTTCATCGGAAGCGGATTACAACGTGCTTATGCGGCAGATGGAGCGCGCCTACAATGCGGCGAAGGAAGGAAAGCCTGATACTATCCTCGATACAATCAAGCGTGACATTGTGGAGAACTACGGATTCAAGGCAGAAGATGTAGACTCCATGATTAGAGCGGGCAAAATTGATTCGGGCGGCAACGGCTTTACCGTAAAGTCAAGCGGAAATACGAATGCCGAAACAAGAAAAGCGCTCAAGCAGTTCGCCGATATTTTCTCGGTGAATATTGAACTCACCGACGACATTCAGAGCTACACAGGCGGAGCCGATGTGAACGGTCTCTTTGACTATGCAACGAATACAATCATCCTGAATTCTGCAACACCATCGGAAAACATGGCATATACCGCAATGCACGAACTTGTACACGGTATCAAGGATTATGACATGAAGGGCTATGATAACCTCGCCAAAGCGTTCAAGACGATGTGGACACAGGATAATGCGGAGAGCTTCAACAAGACGATTAAGGACGTGAAAGAACGCTACAAGAAAGCGGGTAAGAAGCTGAATGACGAACAGGCTTTAGAAGAGGTTATTTGCTCTCAAATGGGCGAAATTCTGCACGATGATAAGTTCATGGACAGAATTACCGAAAAGCATTTCAAAGCCGGCAGAACGCTTTTAAACGCCGTCAGAAGGGTAATCAGAAAGATTCGGGATATATTCGGTCTCGGAAATCAGTTCGACAGCAGATACAAGGAAGCTCTGTTCTCTCAGTACAATCTTCTTAAGGATGCCGAAGAGTTTTTGGCAACAGCACTCCATAACAAAAAGCTTGCTATGGGTCTCGGAAAGATGGTACAGCGTGAAGGAAAAGCTTATTCCGTCAACGATGATTATTCTATGGACGTTGAACCTGATGTTGATTATGACTATATCCGACACTTAACACCGGACGAATACGAACAGCAGCTTAAGAAGTACGGTGATGAAAGATGGACGATTGCCGACCAGGAGAAGCTTGACAGCTTAAAAGGTACGGAGGACGAGTACGACAAACTTTCCGAAAGACAAGAGCGTGTAGCACAGTTAATCGAATACAGACGGCGTGCTGGGTTAGAAACGGAGTCCGAAGATTCAGGTTATGACGATGAGTACGCCGATTATCTTAAAGGCTTCACGAATATTGAGAACAGCGAAGATAGCGAACTCGTCAACGAACTTATCAATTGGAGTGAAGAGACGAAAGACCACAAGGATTTCAAGAAACAGTCGTTCCCACGTTTCAACCCTATGATTAAACAGGATAACATCGACACGAGAGCAGAAATCCGTGAAACAATTGATTCCGTCATCGAACCGCTCAAGGCAGATAAAAAACTCACACATGGACAGGTTCTGAACGCAAAATCCGTGAAGAACAAAGTCGGCGATCTCCTTCACAAGGTTGTCGGGGATGATACCACCATGTCGAAGAAAACCATGCGTGAGACAAGAGATTTTGCGGTGGACGCACTCACAACGGCATACTATGAGCTTCAGAAGGAACATCCGAATATGGATGTCGTTTATGATGTCTTGGAAAAGGCAAGCGAAGAGATTGTTGATGTAATTGATTACAACTATGAGAACGACGAAATGCGTGAGTTTCTCAACATCAAGCGTGCTCTCAGAAAGAATCCTATCTACATTGAACGCTCAAAGTGGGGCGATTATAGAAAGGTCAACAATGAAACAGTTACCGCAATGAATAGACACTTCCAGTATGTTACCGTAAGACACGGAAGCGCTAGTTATACAGGAAGCTTTGCTTCTGCGGTGGCTGATTCGAACAGGAAGAAATCGAATGTTGACACGTATTTAAATGAGAACCCTGATATATCAACAGCTCTTTTCGGCACCGAAGATACCAAAATGGGGTTAGGCAGTGCATTACAAGAAGATGGAGAGCTTCACAACGAAGAAGGTTTACCGTATATCTTGGAAGAACGTATGCAGTCTTGGGCGAATAGTCTTAATGGATTGAGTGAATATGATTGTAATCAGATGAAAAAAGCTCTTGTTAACGACCTTTCGGAAATTCTTATTCAGGATGCGGAATCGTACAAAACCTATGCAGACAAGCAGAAGGAAAAGTATGACACCATGAAGAATCGCCTTATAGGCGAATATGAGAGTAAGCTTGCCGCTAAGGAAAAGAAGCGTAAGAAAATGGTTGCTACAAGAGACAGGCGTATCAAGAAGTTGAAAGAGAAGAACAAAGCGAAAGAAGAAAAGCGGAAGCGCCGTGAGGAGAAGAAGAAGGTTCTCTACAACATCAACGTAAACTATGCATGGCTTTCTTCACGGCTTCTCACGAAGGAACGGAAGTACGAGAAAAACATTCCACAGGAGATTCGGAAACCGCTCGCACAGGCTCTTGTAGCTCTCGACATTCAGACGGCAATGTCGGTCAAGATGGAGCAAAGGGAGATTAAAAAGACAGGAACACCTACAGGATCCGCTTTAAAGATTCACGCTTTAAGAGAGGCCCTACGTGAAATCTCTAAAGAGAAGGAGTATCAGGGTATGTTCACAGAGAACGAGGTTCTCATGAATAATCTTGAAGTGCTCGCTTCCATCAACAAACCTATGCGGGATATGACCCTCGAAGAACTGAAGGTTGTAAAAGACGTTCTGAAGGGCATCCGATTTGAGATTACCGAAGGACAGGAAATGGACCTGAACGGACTGAAACAGTCGTACAAAAGAATCAGCGATAATATCTGCAATGACTTTGAAGAAATGATTAAGAAGTACGGCGAAGCGAAGAAATTCAAAGGTGCGTATGGATTAGTTCGTGATTTTGTGAACTTTGATAACGTAACACCGATGAGCTTTTTCAAGAATGCCGGCGGCACATTCAGTCATATTTGGGACGTGCTTAGAAACTCTCAGGATAAGTATTTCCAGTACACAAAGGAGACGGCAGAGTTCGTTGAAACCCTTCCGGGGAACAAGAGGTGGTTGCGCCTTAATGGTGGACACAGTGACGCTCAGAAATGGCAAGACCACAGGAACGAGATTGAGCTTGAATCGGGAAAGAAGATTGATGTGAGCGACACTCAGATTATGTCGCTCTATCTGCTGGCGAAGCGTAAAGCGGCTATGCGTCACATTTACGGTGAAGGAATCCGTGTCCCTGTTATTAACAAGGACACACGGAAGATTCGTGAGAAGGTAGCCGACAAGGTGCTTATGCGTGACATGACTGACTATGAGACGGTGGCAGTCACCGAAGCAGACTTAGCGGATATGTTCGCTCTTCTCACTCAACAGCAGAAGGATTTTGCCAACGCAATGCAAGACTATCTCTCAACGGTTATTGCAGAACGGGGTAACAAGGCTTCCATGGAAATGTACGGAGTTAGACTGTTCGAGGAAGAAAACTATTTCCCAATGTACACGGTACAGGACGGAAAGTTCAAAAACCTTGAAACAGGCTACAACGGCATTGCGGGTATTCCTGACCCTGGATGGAGTAAGAACGTAAACGAAAAGGCAGAGAACGCTCTTGTGATTGAGGATTGTATCAGAGTATTTGCTCGTCACTGCGATGAAATGAATCTGTACGCTTCTTCACAGAAAGCACTGAAAGCCATTACTCGTCTTCTGAATACGGGTGACGTGAGCAATCAGATGATTCGGGCATTCGGTATTCAGTCTATTGACTACACGAAGAATATCATCAACGACTTTAGACACCAACAGGACAAGAAAGTTGACGGTTGGTCGAAGATTATCAATGCCGGAATGAACAACTACAAAAGAGCTGCTATTGCCGCAAACCTTAGTGTATGGGCCCAGCAGTACACGGCAGTATGTAGAGCGTGGATGGAAATTAGCCCGAAGTATTTCTTTCTGCGGAGTCCTAAAGACACGGTACTTCCACCGAAGATTCAGTCGAAAAAGCGGAACGCTCTGATTGAAGAAATGAACAAGTACTGTCCTATCACGTGGTGGAAGTTCCAAGGCAACCACGAACTGAACTTCTCTCGCTCATCGGAAGATATTATCATGAATAAGAAATCTATTCGTGACAAGCTCGCTATGGGCGTTTATGAAGCGGCAGACCTTAGAACATGGCTCCACATTTGGAAAGCTGTAAAGGCAGAGACAAGGGCAACACGGAAAGACTTGAAACCCGGCAGTGAAGAATTCCTTAAGTACTGCGGTGAACGTGCGGCATACATTTTCGACTACACTCAGACTGTGGACTCTCCACTTCACAGAGCACAGATTATGCGTGATAAGAATGTCATAGCCAAATCTGTTTCCTCGTTCAAAGCGGAGCCTTTAAAGACATTCAATATCTTCAGGGACGCTCTTATTGAAGCAAGCCGTTACAAGAAGGAAGGTAAAAAGGTGAAAGCCGCTAAAGCAGTCACGAAGATGGCGACGGTTCTCACAATCAATTCCTTTGCGGCGGCATTTGCAAAGACTCTCATTCAGGCAATGAGAAAAACGGATAAGGCGAAGGACGATGGTGAGCCTATCACCTATCTTGCGGCATTCAAAGATCTGTTTGGCGATAACTTCTGGTCAAATGAAAACCCGATTCGGCAGATTCCGGGATTCGAAGAGTTGTGGGGTGTATTCAACACGACACTTGACCTTCTCAGTGGAGAGGAAGTTGATTATTTCAGTTTAATGTCACAGAGCAACATCACTTCTGATTGGCTTTACTCAATCAATAAAGCGCTATACAGGTACAACAAGAAGAAAGCGGATAACGACTTGTCAATCGGTGATAGTGTCGATTTCCTGAACACGATTCTCGCCTTTGCGGGATTCGGTTTTGCCAATGCGAAACGAGACGTTGGAGCAATAACAAACGCTCTCGGATTACCTGATCCGTTCGCTGTTTTCGCGGACGCTGCGGAGGATCGCGTTGATGTATTTGCAAAGAAGTACAAGGAAATGGGCGGTTCGGTTCCTGGGGAGCCTAACGCTGTTGAGAAAAAGCTCGGTGGAGTAGCGGAAAAGGCTGCTAAATCAAACTCGCTTTTCGGAAAGCTCAAGAGCGCCTATGAAAAACTCTCGAACTCAGAGGATACAGACGACTATGGGTTTTGGGACGATGAAGGACTCGGAGGAAGAACGATTAAGGCTCTTTTCAGAGTCAAGGAAGGTTCGAAGCTCGATGATAAGCTCGATTCTTTGGGCTTCACGAGAGACAAGAAGGAACGTGAAAAGGCGGCCTTCGATGCCGACGTTGAAAAAGCTCTCGCAAAAGCTCAGGGAAAGAAGGGGGAGTACCGTGAAGAGGCTGTAGTCAACTATATCAAGAAGGACTGGAAGAAAAAGCTGAAAGAGGGAACAATCTCTATCACAGACTGGTATAAGGATTGTGAGCGTAGAAAAAAGCTGATGAAGGCTTGCGGAGTCTCGAAAGAAACTCGGGAAAAATTCAACGAAGCAATCATTAGTGAGACTCGGACGAGATACCATAAAGACATTGAAAAATGGGATAAAAAGGCATTTTCTCGCATGGACGAGTACACAAACTACCTCGCCGAACAGGGCTGGTCTAAAGAGGACATTTCCCGGAAGATGATTGAGAACTCAGACACGGCACGTGAGTTTAAACAGGCGTGCAAGGTTGAGAATGCGGAAGGTGCGGCGAAGTCCTTAGCAAAACTGATGGACGCTGGCATTACCAAAGAGGACATCAATTATCTGTACGAGAATCGAAACCGTGTGAAGATTGGTAAGGATTCGAAGTACTACAAGGAAGCTCAGGCACTTGGACTTGATGAAGAAGGTAAAGGTAAGTCAACCGGAAAGTACATCTACCCGGCACACGGAACAATCACTTCCTATTTCGGCTACAGAAATGCGCCTACTGCGGGTGCTTCCTCGAATCACCCGGCAATCGACATTGCCGTTCCTGAAGGTACGAGGGTTAGTGCTTCCGATGGCGGTACGGTCGTAGCGACCGGTTGGTCGGGCGGCTATGGAAACATCGTTCAGATTGACCACGGAAACGGAGTAGTCACTCAGTACAGCCACTTGTCTAAAGTCGGTGTAAGGAGGGGGCAGAAGGTTGCACGGGGCCAGGAAGTCGCCCGGTCAGGAAATACGGGAGTCTCCACTGGTCCGCACCTTGACTTTAAGATGATGATTAACGGAGAGCCTGTTGACCCTCTGAAACATCTAACAAAGTAGGTGAGCGACATGACCAACGAAGTAATCTGGACTAAAATAGTGTTGGAACGGTTCATCGAACAGGCGAACTTGTCCGAAGACGAAGAAATTGTAATGCGTACACGTGCGGCTGGTTGGAGCAGAACAAAACAAGCCATGGAGCTGAACTTGTCTGTTTCGACGATTGATAGGATTATCAGTAGGCTTAAACGAAAGTACGACGAAGTACAGGCATATGACCCAATATTGCCTCCACGACAACGAGGGGTTTACAGGTAAAAATGTGATAGGAAGACGACGGTTAATCGAAAGGTTGACCGTCGTTTTTCTTATTACAATTTGGGCAAGGAGGAATGATACCATGTACGGATTTTATCAGCCTTATGGGGGCAATGAACAGCTTGTGAGGGTAACTGGTCTTGATGGTGCCAAAGCATATCAAATGCGCCCGAACAGCGTTGTTGCACTATTCGATGGTGCAGAGGACATATTCTATCTCAAGTCAACCGACGGTGCGGGATTCCCAACAATTCGAATCTTTCGATTTGAAGAGGTAACGGCTACACCGAATGTTTCACAAGAGTACATCACAAAGGCAGAGTTCGAACAATTCAAGGAGGAAGTCTTAAATGGGAAGCAGCATATTCAGGAATCAGAACAGTAATCAGCTAGGCGATCTAGCGAATCGTGCAAAAGCTATGATGAACGATTCAAGGCAAATGCAGAACGTAATGGGTATGTTATCCGGAAGGGGAGTATCTGCGGAACAGATGGTCCGGTCCATCTGTAGGGAGCGTGGAATCGATGTAAACGAATTTATGAACAGCATTAAATAGCTAGTGAAACTTAGAGAAACTTAGAATCGGCACAAAATGTATCGTTTCTGACACGAAATGACACGTTTTGACACGATTAAGCACACATATTTAAAAAAACTACCCTATTTTTTTAATAACCACTTGCGCAAGTGAAATTTAGCGAAAGTTATTTTAGTTTTTTAGAAATTATTTGACTTTCGCGGAAGTTAGTTAAATTTATCGTCAATTATTTTACTTATTCGGAGCAATCCGAAGGAAGGAGAAGGAAATGGAAAACATGAGCTTGTCGGACATTGCCGCCGTGACAAAGGATAATGATGATTATTTTGGCAACGGTGGAATGTGGATTTTCGCACTGCTGATTCTGATGATGATGGGCGGTGGATATTGGAATAGAGGCAATCAGTCTGAACCAGTGACGGAAGCGGGATTATGTAATGCGATGAACTTCAACGGTCTTGAGAATTCGGTCGGGAGACTTAATGATAGCCTTCAGAACGATTACATGGGCGTGCAGAACGGCATTTCGAATCTCGGTTACGAGACTTTGAGAAACTTCAACGAGACTCAGAACAGAATCTCTGATTGTTGCTGTATCACTCAGCGTGGTATTGATGGCGTTAATTATAACGGCGCAATCAATACGGCGAACATCAATGCGAACACTACAGCACAGACTCAGAAGATTCTTGACGCATTATCTCAGAACAAGATTGAGGCATTACAGGCACAGGTTACACAGCTTCAGATGCAGAACGCAATGTGCGGTGTCGTAAGATACCCTAACGCCACTACTTATTGCAGTGGTTCTAATCCGTTCGGTAACTGCGGATGTGGAGTAGCTATTTAATAGGGTGTAAAGGCATATAGCCAAGGAGGAAATTATGAGTTGTAAAAGTGCGATTTATGCAGTGAATACCAGTACGTCGACGATTCCGGAAGGTGGAACCTATCAGCCGAATACCATAATTAGAAGGTTTGGTCAATGCTGTCAAATGGCGAATAATGCCATGGAACTGAACGGTCAAGGCTACTATGATGTTGCTGTCACGGCTACGGTGATAGGAACTGCGGTAGGAAATGTCACAATGGCGGTTTATCAGGACGGTACAGCCGTTCCCGGAATGAATGCTACACAGACCATCAAGGCAATCGGCGATACCGTCACGCTTGGAATAAGTGGCATCGTGCGGGTGTACTGCGGTAAGAACAGTTCGACTCTTACTATTGTTATCGGCGGTCAGGCGGTCACCGGAAACAATCTTGCTATCGACATTACAAAGCAGTAAGAGAACAAACGTTCTTGAAATGTGATGATTGGAGGTGTACAATAAACCTGTACATAATAGCGTTCAGAGTCATTATTGAGCGCCTCCTTTCTCATTTAACAATACGGTATTCAGAGAAAAGAGCCGGATTTCTCCGACTCTTTTTTCTATGTGACAAACTTGAGCGAATCAACGCTCACAATCAGCGTGTTCACATTCCGTCTGTATTGGTTGAGCAAGTGACCAGTAATAACAAAACAATCGGTGATATTAAACTTTGAAGTGTCATAATCAACACAGCGAACGAATACGCCGTTGCAGTCAAGAACAAAATAATCATCATACCTTCTAGCAAGCATTCCACTTAATCGAACAAAATTATCCATTGATACGCTCCTTTCCTTACATTTGATAAGTTGGATTGTATCGAAGTTAAAACAAAATCACAATTCTAAAAATGCACCGAATTCAAATGAAAATGATTACATTTTTGTCCGATTGATATAAAATAGGTTGGGAGGTATGAAAAAATGACAGTCGGAGAAATTATGAAGTATACAAGGAAACGTGTAGGAAAGTCTCAATCATTTATGGCGGAAGCACTTAATGTGGAGGTTCGAACTATAGGTAGGTGGGAAAACGGAAAGAGCGAACCGACCGTAACGGAAATGATAGAATGGTTCAGAACGGTCGGGGAAAATCCCATTCCTTATATGTTCATACTTTCATATCCTGATGAGTTTGCATTGGAAGAGAGCGAAAATGCGGATAACGTGGATCGCTTATACGAGTTAATGTCCGAAAACCTAACCGCCGAAGATAAGCTTGCATTGGTGTATATCTATTCAGGAAATCATGGGTCGAGTCCTGCTTCCGTGATACAACTCACGCTTGCTCATTTGTGCAACCCTTTAGGCGCACGTATTCTTGTAGCCGAACACATTGTAGAAGACTATAAGCTGAAGCTAATGAATGATGAAATAGAAGCTCCTGAAGAGTTCAGACCGAACTTGTCAATGCTTGAAAGAGCGATAGAGGCGGCGAAGGAATCATACATAGACGGAAGGAAGGGTTACAGCAGCCCTTCCCCCGAAGATGTAACAAGCGTGTAACAAAATAATTTATAACTTTATATAACAATGCATAACATCCCTATCGAAAAATGCGGAGTTTTCAACATTTTCGATAGAGGTGTTATAAGGTGTTATCCACTTCATAAATAATAATAATTTATGGAAGAAAACAGTGTGGGCCTGGGGCAAAATGCTGCCGGGGCGCCGATCGTGTTGTTATCATTGACAAAAAGATTGAAATAGAAAGAGGGACTTTAAATGAAGTATTTAATTGATTTTGAAAACGTGGCCAGCAATGGGTTTGAGGGGCTGGAGCTTCTGGACGACGGCTCGGAACTGCTGATCTTCTATTCGGAGCAGCACAGTACCATCAGCATCACGGTGCATCAGGAGCTGGAGCGGAGCCGGATTCGGAAGACGTACATGCCGATTAAGACCGGCGGCAAGAACGCCCTGGATTTTCAGCTGGTGAGCTGGCTGGGGTATGAGATTGCCAAGAATAGCGGGGAGCAGTTCGTCATCATCAGCAAGGATACCGGATTCGATGCGGTGGTGGATTTCTGGCAGAAGCGGAATGTGAACGTGTCCCGGCATCCGGACCTGCGCAAGGCGGTGAAAAAAACCATTCTCAAGAGGGCGCCGGAGGCGGCCACCGAAATCCCGGAGGAACTGCCTCAGCCGGAAGAGGCGAAGCGCGGGAAGGACAAGAAGAGCAAGCTGAAGAAGAAGGAGAAGCGGGGCGAAAAAAAGAAAAACGCCGCAGCCAAGGAGAATCGGGTGTTTCAGGGGGATGTGAAGAGCTTGATTCCGGAGTTTTCCGGCGAGGCGAGCCGAATTGCGGAGACCCTTCGGGTGCATAAGACGAAGCAAGCGGTGAACAATGCCCTGGTGAAGATTTACGGCACCGAAATGGCGGGAAAGATTTATAAAGGCATCAAGCCGCTGCTGAAGGGACGGAAGGGTGAGTAGATGGACGTACTGGATTATCGAATGGAGCTGAACCCGAAGCAGACCCGGGGGACTCTGACGGTCCGGAAAATTGCGGACGTGGAGGACATGAACCACGGATTCTA
>OIYV01000140.1_pt1 | contig 48782 bp, 35 predicted proteins | sample 1588251 | NCBI WGS metagenome assembly OIYV01 (sample SAMN03283282) | human gut metagenome | biome: human-associated habitat; material: feces | host: Homo sapiens | place: Peru | collected 2012
ACGGGATTTTTTCAATCATTACTAAATTATCACAGGGACAACTTGTATATCATTTATTTTTTTTGGTGGGGTGCAAAAAAAACTTCCCGCGCAATCACTGCGAGAGAAGCGAAAAATCACTCTTACAAACTTTTTGGTGCGGAATTGCACGATCAGCACAATTCCACAAATTCAAATTAAATGTTATCGCTTGCTTTACTATGAAAAAGCATATTAATCACAATGCAAAATTAATTCACACATAAAGTTTTTCCAAACGAATTAGATAAACACCCCGATTTTCACGCCAAACAAGCAAATTTTAAGGATAAAAAGCAGGGGGATTAACTGGCAAAATTCCAGTTAATCCCCCTGTGTGATAGGGGTATATAATCCCCCCCCAACAGTTGTCAAGTTATTTTTTTACTGTGGGGAGGGGGATTTGGCGTTCGGACACGTTTTTGTTGCTGCGCGCAAACATGGCGCGGGCGGCACGGGTGAACTGGCGCTTCACAGCGCGCTCGTGGGCGTTGAGTTGGCTGTCGGGCATGGAGGCTGGCAGCACCATCGACTGCCCCTTGCCGTTCGACAATCCACGGCTCACGAAGTAGAGCGAATAGTCGGTGTGGGCGAGGGTGGTTTTGCCGTGCTGTTTGCTTAGTTGTAGGCGCACGGTCATGCCTCCGGTGGTGTTAGGCTTGCTCATGTTTGAAATGAAATTGCCGAGCGAATACACCAGCACATGCTTATCGCCAGCGGCATCGGTGCGCACCTCCATCGGCTCCACCACATGAGGGTGACCGCCAATGATGTGCGTCACGCCCTGACTGAAAAGCCAGTCGGCGAGTTGTCGCTGCGCAGGCACCGGTTGCAGCGTGTATTCCACGCCCCAGTGCATACATGCGATAATGGCGTCGGGGTTCATGCCCTTCGCCTTGGCAATGTCGATAGCCATCTGCTTCTTGTCGATATAGTTCACCACATTAGGCTTACGGGTGGGAATGCCGTTGGTGCCGTAGGTGTAGTTGAGCAGCACGATGCGGAAGCCGTTCTTCTCCAGCAGGAAAGGATAATTCTTCTCTCGCTCCTGCTCATTCACGTATGAGCCGAGGTGAGGCACCTTCAGCGAGTCCATCATGGCGATGGTACGCTCAATGCCCTTCGAATAGCGGTCGCACACATGGTTGTTGGCGGTGAGCATGATGTCGAAGCCAGCATCGCGGCTGTCGATTAGGAACTGGTCGGGTGAGCAGAATTGCGGATAGCCAGTGTAGGGCGCGCCGCCGAGCGTGGTCTCGAAATTGGCTATCGCCACATCGGCACGCTCAATCTCCTCCTTCATATATTTAAAGCAGAGGCTGTAGTCGTATGAACCATTGGCTTTGCGGCCCATCTGTATCTGTTGGCTGTGCTGCATCAAGTCGCCAGCGAAAAGCAGCGTGATGTGGTAGGTGCTGTCCGCCACCCGAATTGAGTCGGCAATACGAATGGAATCAGCCATCCGAACAGAGTCGGCGATGCGAACAGAGTCGGAATCAACGATGCACACCGAATCGGCTTGTGTGCCATCGTGGGCGTTAGCCTTCGAGCAACTGGAGGCGCAAAGTCCCATCAGCATCACCGCTCCAAACAATAAACATTTGATTTTCATCATCATTAAAAAATAAAATTCCCCGCAAAGTTATGAAAAATTACGGAAGTAGTTCTGTATTTGTGCCTTAAATTCCTTATTCGCTATTTATGCGCCATTCACATTTCCCCTCACCATTTGCCAACTGAGGAAGTAAAAACTTACCAACTGAGGAAGTGAAAACTTACCAACTGAGGAAGCGAAAACTTGCCAACTGAGGAAATAAAAATGCGCCAACTGAGGAAATGTAAAACTTTTTTCATATCTTTGCGTCTGAAAACCAGTAAATTTAACCAAATGGAATACAAACCAAGAATAGCAGATAAAATGCTTGCCAAAAAGTTGGCAAGTAAAGGTGCCATTTTGATTGAAGGACCCAAGTGGTGTGGCAAAACCACCACTGCCGAGCAGCAGGCTAAAAGCATATTGTATATGGATAATCCTGCATCGCTGGAAACAAACTTGCAAATGGCAGAAATCGAACCATCGGTGTTGTTAGATGGCGATACCCCAAGGCTTATCGATGAATGGCAACTTGCACCAAAACTATGGGATGCCATAAGATTTGAAGTTGACCACCGGCACGAGGTGGGGCAGTTTGTATTGACAGGCTCTGCTGTGCCTGTGGAAGAAAAAGATATGCACCATTCTGGCACAGGCCGTTTCAGCTGGCTGACGATGCGCCCGATGAGTTTGTATGAGTCGGGAGAATCGAATGGGAAAGTGAGTCTGAAGGAGTTGTTTGAGTCTCCTGATAAAATCTTGGCTGTCAACAAACTCAAAATCGACGACCTCGCATATCTGATATGCCGTGGAGGTTGGCCATTCGCTTGTGGATTGGAAGCAGAAGTTGCTCTTTCGCAAGCTTTCGACTATGTGGATGCTGTGATAAAAAAAGACATTTCCAGGGTAGATGGGGTTAATCGCAATTCCACTACGGCTCGATTATTGCTGCGCTCTTATGCTCGTAACCAAGGCTCCCAAGCCACAATCGGCACCATTGTGGCTGATATGGCCACCAACGACGAAAATGAAATCAGCGTAAAAACAGCAAGCGGCTACATGGAGGCGTTGCGAAAGATTTTTGTGATTGAAGATTCCGAGGCTTGGAATCCAAACTTGCGTTCAAAGACATCGGTCAGAACGGCAAACACCCGCTATTTTATCGACCCATCTATCGGTACCGCCGTTTTGGGGCTTGGTCCAAACGATTTGCTGAAAGACCTTAACACGATGGGGTTGTTTTTTGAAACGCTTTGCGTGCGCGACCTTCGTGTGTTTGCCGATGCTTTGGATGGCGAGGTGTATCACTTCCGCGACAGAAGCGGCTTGGAATGTGATGCGGTGGTTCACCTTCGCAATGGTAAATACGGGCTTGTGGAGATAAAACTCGGTGGCGACCGACTTATCAACGAGGGTGCAGAGAATCTGCAAAAACTGGCAGAAAAGATAAACACCGACAAAATGAACGAACCTTCCTTCATGATGGTGCTTGTGGGCACAGGCGACTACGCCTACCGACGAACCGACGGGGTGTATGTGGTGCCTATAGGCTGTCTGAAAGACTAACAAATATTCTCGCTCTTTTTCGTTTTGCAATGAGGCTAATGGCTTGGTTGCTTTTGTCAGTTTGGTGGATTTACAATTTTTTAAGGAGAAAAGAGGGTGGGTGATGGCAAGAATTTGGGAATAATGAGTAAATTTGCATAATTATATACTTTGGATAATTGTGTCCGTAGTTTTACGGGATTAAAACATATAATAAGCATGATGAAACTGAAAACAGTCGTACTTTCGACAAGCCTTGCAGTTCCTGCATTGGTGGGTGCGCAAAATGTGCTCACCGGTAGCGATGCACAAGGCTATTTCGAGCGTGGAAAACTCATGTATGAGAGCCACAACTACACTGGTGCCATCGACCAGATGAAGCGAGTGAAGGAATTGCCTTCAAGTGCAACCTTGCGCGAACAGGCTGACTATTACATGGCTTTGAGCCGCCTCGAACGCGATGAGGCAGGGGCTCTTAACGCACTCCGAGCATTCACCGCCAACTATCCCACTTCGGAGTTGATGCCCGATGTGCTGATGAGGATTGGTAACCTCCACTTCTATCATGGCGAATATGGCGATGCGCTCACCTCTTACAGCCAGGTGCGTGAGCGCGCGCTTGACGGCGACATGAATGAGGACCTCATTTATCGCATGGCTTACTGTAACCTCCAACTTGAGCAGTATGCCGAGGCTCGCTACCTCTACGAAACGCTGAAAGGCACACGCCGCTACGACAATGCCACCCGTTTCTACAACGCTTACATCGACTACGCCAACAAACACTACGATGCCGCCTACGCCAAGTTCTCCGACATCGACCGCGCTGGCGAACTGGGCTACCAGAGCCAATACTACATGTGCCAAATCGACTTCAACCACAAGGACTACGACCGTGTGATTTCGCTGGGCGAAACGCTGTTGAGCGATGAGGTGAACGACTATTTCGCTCCCGAAATTCACCGTCTGGTGGGTGAGAGTTACTACCACAAAGACAAGGTGACCAAGGCCCGCGAGCACCTCAATAAATACATTGCCACCACACAAGACCCACTGATGCGCTCTGCATCTTACGCACTGGGTGTGATGGACTTCGACTCTGCCGACTACACCAACGCCGTGCAGCACCTGAGTCAAGTGACCGACGTGGCCGACGATATGGCACAAAGCGCCTACTTCTACATCGGTCAGAGCCAACTCAAACTTGGCGAAAGCAAGTTGGCGGCTTTGGCGTTTGAGAAGTCATCGAGCATGGACTTCGACAGAGAGGTGAAGGAAAACGCCTACTACAACTATGCCGTGTGCCAGAGCAAGGGCAGCACCACCCCGTTTGGCAACGACATTGAACTCTTTGAGAACTTCCTTAACGAGTTCCCATACTCCACCTATAAGAGTGCGGTGGAAAAGCACCTTGTGCAACTCTACTATACCACCAACAACTACGAGCGCGCGCTCACCAGTATCGAAAACATCAAGAATCCAAGCCCCACCATTCTGAAGGCTAAGCAGAATGTGCTCTACAACTTGGGCGTGAAGTCGATGCAGAAGGGCTACCGCAAGGAAGCTGCCAACTATCTGAAGAAGGCAATCAAGGTGGGCAACTACGATAAGAAGATTTTGAACGAAAGCCGACTGTGGCTTGCCGAAACACAATACATCGGCGGCGATTACGAGAGCACTGTGAGCAACCTGAAGGAATATGTGAAGGATGCCGACAAGACCGACGCCAACTATGGCAAGGCGCTCTACAACCTCGGTTACGCACAATATCAGCAGAAGAACTTTGAGGAGGCTCGCAAGAACTTCGAACTCGCTCTGGCATCGGGTACGCTCGACTCCACACTCACCAGCGATACCCACGACCGTATAGCCGACACCTATTACTATGCCGGCGACTTCAAGAACGCTGAAAGCCAATACGAGAAGGCTATCGAAACCACCTCTGGCGCAGCCGACGGCTCAATGTTCGACAAGGCTATGATGGCTGGCTGGATGAAGGACTATCCAAGCAAAATCAAGCAGATGCACGACTTGATTGAGAAATACCCTGAAAGCACCAAGGTGCCTACCGCACTGCTCGAAATAGCCCGCTCTTACGAGGCGATGGGTAAAATCAAGGAAGCCACTGCGCAATACAAGGCACTCGGCGAGAAATATCCTAAGCAGGCGGAAGCACGCCAGGGTATGCTCCACTTGGCATTGATTCAGAAGAATCTGGGCAACCAGGAGCAGGCTATCGAGGCTTACAAGCGTGTGATTACCGACGCCCCTACCAGCGAGGAAGCCAAGGTGGCAGCCGACGACCTCAAGTCGATGTATGCCGAGCGCGAGGAACTCAACAAGTATGTGGAATTTATCGCCACCGTGCCTAACGCTCCAAAACTGGAAGTGAGCGACATCGACCGCCTGACATTCGAGGCAGCCGAGAAAGCAGCCACCGCCACCCACCCAAGCATCTTGAAGATGGAGAAATACCTCCAGGACTATCCTACAGGTGCGAATGTGGCAGCCGCTAAATACTACATCGGCCGTTACCACTACGAAAAGGGTAACCTCACACAGGCATTCGCTCAAATCAACGAGGCACTCACCTATGGCGAAGACGCTATTTGGGCTGAGGACGCACTGGTGATGAAGAGCGATATTCTTGTGCGCCAAGGCAAGCAAGACGAGGCCATCAAGGTGTATGAGCAAATCATCGAGCGCACGAAGGACAACGACAGCAAGGTGGTGGCTCAAATGGGCTTGATGCGTGCAGCCACCGACATCAAACGCTTCGACGAGGTGATTGCCACCGCCGACAACTTGCTCCAGAACTCATCACTCACCGCCGACGAAATCAATGAGGTGAAACTCGGCCGTGCAGTGGGATATATCGGCAAAAAGGACTTCGACACTGCGGAAACCGACCTCAAGGCTCTCGCCACCGACATGAGCACCGAGCATGGCGCACGCGCAGCATGGGAATTGGCTCGCTTGCAGATGGAACGAGGCAACTACAAGGGTGCGGAAGACCAAATCGATGCGCTGCTCGATTCGGGCACTCCACAAACCTACTGGATTGGCCGTGCCTACATCCTCTTGAGCGATGTGCTTGTGAAGGAAGGCAAGCCAAACGCCGCACGCGAATATCTTGAAAGCCTCAAGAACAACTATCCAGGCAAAGAAAAAGACATCTTCAACGACATCGAATCACGACTGAAGTCAATCAACAAGCCAAAAGTTGTGACAAGAGCAAAGAAGAAATAATGAAGAAGTTTCACACACATTAGAGTATTATAGCATTATGAAAAAGATATATGTGAGTGTGCTTGCAGCCGCCTTCACCGTGATGGCTGGCTTTGCACAGGAAAATCTGCAAAAGGAAATCACCCTGCCCAAAGACTTTGTGCCAGTGGTGAAAAAAGCGGCGAAGAAGAGTTCGCTTCCACGCGTGTTGAAGCCCGTGAGAGGCTCTGAAAAGTCGGAAATCAACTACACCGACTGGGCTGAGCCTACTGCAGTGAGTGTGGAAATCCCCACCATGCTGCCTTACGGCTACCGCACCGGTCACCGTTTCAGCAATCAGCGTGGATATCTGTATGCCGGTGCCGGCACACAACTCAACATGGTGGGCAGCCTCGGCTACCGCCTTGTGGATGCCGAGACTTTTAAACTCGACGCTTGGGCACAACACAACAGCACTTGGAATGGCAAAAACTCCAGCAAAAATTTTGTGGACGAAGATGTGAAGCAAAAATTCTGCGACAATGTGGTGGGATTGGATGCCGAAAAGACCTTTGCCAACGGCACGTTGAACCTCGGCGCGAAGGTGCATTTCGACCGCTTCAACTATTATGCACAGCCATTGGTTGATGGACCACTGTCAAATCCATGGTGGGATGAGGACCAGAACTTCCTCGACATGAGTTTTGGCGGCTCTTGGAGTGGCAAGGTGAATGTGTCGCGCTTCCACGATGTGTCTTACGAAGTGGGCGTGAACTACAACTATGCAGGCTACAAAAACGGTTTTAACATCTCCGACCCAACTCGCTACGATGGCTTCGACGGTGCGAAAGAGCACTATTTCCAAGCCAACGTGGGCGCAAAATATGGCATTGAGGCAAACTCAAGCATCGGCATGAACGTGAAACTCGATGCGCTCAAACACTCGCACCACGAAATCACCGACCCTGCGCTCAAAATTGCGGATAAGGTGAACGACAATGCCACTATGGTGACACTCTCGCCATTCTACACCTATTTCGGACAGAATGTGCTTGCCCGTCTTGGTGTGAATGTGAATTTCTCGTTTGGCGACGGCACCGCATTCCGCCTTGCGCCTAATGTGCATCTTGCCTACGAGTTCACCCCAGGCGTTTCGCTTTATGTGAATGCCGAGGGTGGCAAGCGTTTCAACACGCTCAGCAGTGTGGCAGCCCTCAACCGCTATCTCGATCCTAACGGCCGCTACCGCAACACCTTCGTGCCACTCGATGCCGAGGCTGGTTTCAAGGTTGGCCCATTCAGCGGGCTCACCGTGAAGGCATTGGTGGGCTACGGCATTTTCAAAGACAACTTGGAACATATCGCTGGCACTTGGGATGCCAGCACCCGACTGATGAACTGGGACTGCAAGGGTATGAAAGCCAGCGCGCAAGTTGACTACAAACTCCGCTCTATTGCAGAGTTGAACTTGGGATTCACCTATGCGCCACAAGACGACAAATTTGAATACGGCAAGAGTTACAGCGGCTACATGCTCGGGCTCGACCGTGCGAAGATGGTGGCAAACGCCGACCTGAGCCTCTATCTGTTCAAGGGCTTCACCATCAGCGCAGGTTTGGAATACCGTGCTAAGCGACACTATGTGGGAAGCATACATTCCGACACCGACGTGCCAATGTTCAAAGTTGAAGATTTGAGCGATGTGATGAATCTACACGCAGGAGCAAGTTACCGCTTCGACAAGTTCCTCACCATTTGGGTGAAGGGCACCAACTTGCTCAACAAGCAATGGGACATCCTCTACTCTCAAGGCGCTCAAAAGATGAGTTTCATGGGTGGTATCGGACTTGTGTTCTAAATCCCGCCGAGGGGCTGGGGGAGATGTGACGCACACAGTACTCTCCCCTCCTCGGTGAAAACAATAGAGAGTTATATGAATTCATTTGAATTTGAAATATGCGCCAACAGTCTAGAGAGTTGCCTTGCAGCTCAGACTGCTGGCGCAACTCGTGTAGAGCTATGCGCCGGAATCCCCGAAGGTGGCACCACGCCATCGTATGCCGAGATCTCGTTTGCGCGCAAAATGCTCCACACCACCAAACTGCATGTGATTATCCGCCCCCGTGGCGGCGATTTCACCTATTCGCCTCTTGAAATTGAGCGAATGGGGCTCGACATCACCATGTGTAAGGAAATCGGGGTGGATGGAGTGGTGTTTGGCTGCCTCACCGCCGATGGCGACATTGATGTGGAAAACTGCGTTAAACTGTTGCGCCACGCTGGTGGACTGTCGTGCACCTTCCACCGTGCTTACGACCGCTGCAAATCTCCGCTTGAGGCTTTGCCAAAGTTGAAGGAACTGGGTTTCGATCGTGTGCTCACATCGGGACAGGCACCCACTGCCGAGGCAGGCATCGACTTGCTCAAGCAGATTCAGGAGGCTGATGTGGAAAAACCCATCATCATGGCAGGGTGTGGCGTGAATGAGGGCAACATTGCCAAAATCCATGCCGCCACAGGCATCACGGCGTTTCACTTCTCGGCACGCGAGCCACAGCATAGCGCCACCACCTATATGCACGGCGGTGTGGCGATGGGCAAGCCTGATGCCGATGAGTCAACGCTCCAATACACCACCGAGCGCCGCGTGGCAGCCACCATCGCCGCCCTTAATAATTGACCCTCTTTTTAAAAATACTCTTCTAAACAAAAAACTGACCGGATAATGAAAAGAAATGCTCTTACACTACTTCTGTGCTTGATGGTGCTCGGTATGAATGCGGAGCGCAATTTCATCACCGATGCCGCGTATCGTGGGCAGGTGAAGCAAGCATACACGAAAAAGCTCTCGCAGTTGAAACTCGATTTCTCGAAAGAGAGCGCAGCCGCCACTGCCTACGAGCAAGAGGCGTTGCAATTTCTGTATGCCTACATGCCTGTGGCTGATGCCACCGACTATTCCTACTCTTATTATTTAAATAATGTGCGTGCCACTTTCAAGGCGCAGCAGGAAATGGCATGGGGGCAGGCAGTGCCTGAATTGCTGTTCCGCCACTTTGTGTTGCCGCTGCGTGTGAACAACGAGGCACTCGACAATGCGCGCATCGAGTTTTACAAAGAGTTGAAAGACCGTGTGAAGGGCCTGGGCATGAAAGATGCCATTCTGGAGGTGAATCACTGGTGCCACGAGCATGTCACCTATCAGCCATCGGATGCGCGCACGCTTTCGCCAATGGCTTGCAAGAAAACGGCTATCGGGCGATGCGGCGAGGAAAGTACATTCACCGTGGCGGCTTTGCGCTCGGTGGGCATTCCTGCACGCCAGGTATATACCCCAAGATGGGCACACACCGACGACAACCACGCGTGGGTGGAGGCTTGGGCCGACGGACAATGGTACTTCCTCGGTGCTTGCGAGCCCGAAGCCATTCTCAACCTCGGTTGGTTCAACGCTCCTGCCTCTCGCGCCATGCTGATGCACACCCGTGCATTCGGTGACTATCGCGGCCCCGAAGAAGTGATGCTCCGCACCAGCAACTACACCGAAATCAACTTGATTGACAACTACGGCTCCACAGCCCTCGTCGATTTCAAGGTGGTTGACACCCAAAACCGCCCTGTGGAAGATGCTTTGGTGGAATTTAAAATCTACAATTATGGCGAATTCTACACCGCTGTGAACAAATACACTGATGAGCAAGGCGCCACATTCCTCACAGCCGGCATGGGCGATATGATGGTGTGGGCTTCGAAAGACGGCGTGTATGGCTACAGCAAGGCATCGTTTGGCAAAGACAAATCCATCACCATCACGCTTCAGCATAGCGCAGCCACCGACACCAAAACCAAGGTGTGGCGCCATGAGGAATTTGACATCGTGCCTCCACCAGAAAAGGTAACTCTGCCAAAGGTTGACGAGGCGATGAAAGCGAAAAATGCACAGCGACTGGTGTATGAGGATTCTGTCCGCAAGGCGTATGAGGCCACTTTCTATAACGGCAACGCTTATGGCGAATTTGATATTTATCTGAAAAAAGCCCGTGGCAACTGGCAAACCATCAAGGCGTTTATCGACAAGCACGCCGACAATCCCGCTCGTGTGAAAGCACTTTTCGCCACCATGAGCGAGAAGGACTTCCGCGATGTGGCGATGGAAATTCTCGACGATAGTTACGATGCCACCGACACGCAAATTGACCTCCGTGTGGAAGATGAGTTGCTGGTGAAGCCATACAAGCAAGTGCTGAAAAATGCGTTCCCCAAGGCTGAGGCCGACGCATTCCGTGCCAACCCATCACTCTTGGCGCAATGGGTGAGCAAAAACATCACGCTCAACCCCGATTTGGGCGCACTTCGCATCGCACAGACGGCGGTGGGCGTTTGGCAGTCGAGATTCACCGACTCACGCTCGCGCGACATTTTCTTCGTTGACTTGGCGCGCAGCCTGAACATTGAGGCGCGTAAAGATGTGGTGACCGGCAAGGTGCAATACAAGCAGGCCGACAAGTGGATTGACGTTGATTTTGAGGCACAAGAGCAGACCAGCGCGCCAACAGGCACATTGGTGCTGCGCTACGAGCCAACAAAATTCCTCGACAATCCTCAATATTACCGCCATTTCACACTTAGCAAGATTGTTGACGGCCACGCTGTGCTGCTCAATTTCGACGAGGGCGAAGTGGATATGGGCGGCGGCACCAGTTGGGCTGGCACGTTCAAAAACGGCACAAAACTCGATGTGGGCACCTACCTGCTCGTGACTGGCACACGCTTGGCAAACGGCAGTGTGCTTGCCACCACACAGATTGTGAACATTGAGGAAAATGCCACCACCGAAGCCGATTTGGTGGTACGCACCTCCGACGAGGAAGTGTGCGTGATTGGCAGTTTCAACAGCGAATCGAAGTTTGCGAAAGACGGCGCAGATGTGAGTGTGCTTTCACAGACTGGACGCGGATATTTCGTGATAGCCGTGCTCGGCGTAGGTCAGGAGCCTACCAACCATGCCATGCGCGACATTGCCGCCGAAGCGAAAGAACTCGACAAATGGGGCCGCCCACTGGTGCTGCTTTTCAGTAGCGAGGCAGAACTGGCACGATTCCAGCAAGAGGATTTCGGCACATTGCCTACCAACGTGGTGCTTGGCGTGGATACCGATGGCAAAATCAAATCCGACATCATTCACGAAATGAAACTCAACCCCGATGGCTCGCTCCCAGTGGTAATTATTGCCGACACATTCAACCGTGTGGTGTTCGTCAGTCAAGGCTACACCATCGGTCTCGGCGACCAACTGCTCAAGACCATCAAAAAACTATAACATCGCAAAATCCACATATTAATATACTTTGCGATTTTATATACTTTGCGATTTTATATACTTTGCGATTTTATATACTTTGCGATAGAAATATACTTTGCGATAGAAATATACTTTGCGATAGAAATTGCGGACTCCAATCCGCAATTTCTATTTATTTTTGCCGATTCCATTCCGCAAAATTCTCAAAAAACTCCCAAAAATCCCTCAAATTGCCGACCGCAATCCACAATTTTTGCCAAAAATTGCCGACCACAATCCCCAATTTTCACCAAAAATTGCCGATTCCACTCCGCAAATTTGTTATTTGGTGAGGATTTTGCTTTTTTTGAAAGGAATTATTGGAAAATTGAGGGGTAAAATGTAACTTTGCGTTAGCGATTCCCTTGAAAAAGTGTTGCCAATACGCATTTATTCGTTGAAAAAAGTGTCACATAAACCACATTATTCACTTGAAAAAGTGTTGTGACATAGTAATTATTCCCTTGAAAAAATGTATCAAAATGTATTAAAATGTTGTGTATTAAGTAGTAATGGTATGCTTAAAAGAAAACTTGAAATCTTCCTTTCGGAATGGAAAAAGGAGAAAGGACATAAGCCTCTTGTGATAAAGGGCGTTCGCCAATGTGGAAAAACCTTTATTGCAGAAGAATTTGCAAGAAAAAACTATGCCCATGTGGTGTATGTAAACTTTGTGCAAACCCCCAAGGCGGCAATGGCTTTTGATAACTCATTGGAGGTTGACGACATCATCATGCAGTTGTCCACCGTGGTGCGTGATGCAGAGTTTGTCCCTGGCCAGACATGCATTATTTTTGATGAGATTCAAGAAAGTCCACAAGCTCGAACCGCCTTGAAGTTTTTTCACCTTGATGGTCGGTTTGATGTGATTGCCACCGGGTCGCTTCTTGGTGTGAAAGGATATGGGAAAAAGAGTGCTGGCGGAGGCGTTGAGCGTCCGAGGTCAATTCCAATTGGGTATGAAGAGATTGTGACAATGTATCCTTTGGATTTCGAGGAGTTTTTGTGGGCTAATGGCATCAGCGAAGCAGTGATCAAAAAGTTGAAAAAATGCTTCGCCGACGAAACTCCAATTCCCGACTTGATTCATCAGCAAATGAAGGAATTGCTTTTGCAATACTGTATAGTGGGTGGTATGCCCGAAGCCGTGAACGCATTCATCGATACTCATAATTTAAGTAGGGTGAGAAGAATTTTGCTTCGCATCATTGATGAATACGAAGATGATATGGTCAAGTATGCCCCCGATTCCGATAAACCCCATATCCGACAGTGCTTTGAAAGCATACCAAAACAAATGGCAAAAGAAAATAAAAAATTCCAATATTCGTTGGTGCAAAAGGGTGGCAGAGCATCAAAATATGAGGGGAGTCTGCAATGGATTGAAGATGCAGGTATTATTCGCCGTTGCTATAATCTCGACATTACTGGTCTGCCTCTCGAAGGAAACGCAAAATCCGATAGTTTTAAAGTATACACAGCAGACATTGGTATTTTTGTGTCAATGCTTGAGGACGATACGCAGTTTGACATTCTTAATGGCAATCTTTCGGCATACAAGGGCGCTATTTATGAGAACCTCATGGGCGACATTTTGGGAAAGATGGGTAAAAAACTCTATTATTTCCACAAAGATTCTGGACTTGAAGTGGATTTTGTGTTGAAGTACAAGAGAAAGTGCACCATTGTGGAAGTGAAAGCAAAAGGGGGAAAAACAAAAAGTGCGAAAACCATTCTCAATCACCCAGAAAAATATGGAGTGGAGCAGTGTTTGAAATTTGGCGACTATAATATTGGTCGTTCGGAAGAAACCTCAAAAGTTCTTACGCTCCCATTCTATATCGCTTTTTTGCTGTATGCGGAACCATGACTTTTTTTAACCCCAATCGGTCATTAGGGCTTAGGGTATTTTGGAGTTTTAGAAGAATGAATTTTGCCTGTATTTTAATGAGTGATAGCTCGCTATCACTCATTAAAAACAAGCCAAAGGCATCTTATAAAAGCCGAAAGACCGCAAGAAGTAATATAAAAAACCTTTCACGACCTAATGACCGATTTGGGTTTAAAGTGCGAATCATGGTGTGAGAATGTGCCTTGGGCATATTTCTAATCCGCTGCGTGGCTTTTTAGGCGTTTTTTGAGGAGGAGGGGGGGGGAAGTTGAGGAGAAAGAAAAAACTTTTGCGTACACCAACAGGTGGCGCGCGCAAAAGTAACAAACTATATATGTCCAAGAAAAAGCCAAAAGGTTTTTACAAAGGACCGTGGCCATGAAACTTTGCCACTGGGAAGCCCTGAAGGGAGTTTATTTTGTGCCCCCTCCGAGAGCTTGGTAGAGGATGATTACCCCTTGTATCTCATCGTATTTGTCCGACACTTCCGCCAGTTGGGCTTGCAGAAGCGATTGTTGGGCGGTGAGCACTTCCAGATAGGAGGTGGTGCCGTGAGTCATCAGTTTTTGGGTGCTTTTAACAGCCGTTTCCAGCGATTCCATGCGCTTGCGGTCAATATCCATCATTCGGCGCGCACTTTGCCACTGTGTGAGGGCATTGTTCACCTCGGCTCCAGCATCAAGCAACGTTTGGCTAAATGCCAGCACGGCTTCCTCCTGTTGTGCTTTGGCGATGCGTAAGTTGGCGGTGTTTGTGCCACGGTTGAACAGGGGCTGTGTCAAAGATCCCACAGCGTTAAGAAGCCATTTGCCAGGGTTTGTGATGGTTGCGCCGCCGCTGTTGGTCCAGCCCACTGTGCCGCTAAGCGTGATTTTGGGATAGAATGCCGCGCGTGCCGTGTTGGTTGCATAAAAGGCTTCCGCCAGTTCCCATTCTGCCTGTCGCACGTCGGGGCGCTTGTTGAGTAGCTCTGCAGGCACACCCACTGACAATTCAGAGGAGAAATTCAAGTCAAACAAATCGCTGCGTTTGATGCTTTGGGGCGTGATGCCCACCAATGTGGATAATGAATTTTCAAGCTCGTGAATCTGCTTCTCGTAGGAAACCACCGAAGATGCCGCTTCCAGAAGATTTGCTTGCGATTGCGCCACGGCAGCCTCGGTTTGTTCGCCTGCACGCTTCAACGCCTGCGTCACCCTTACATTCTCGCGCCACTTCTCCACGGTTTCGCGTGTGATTGCAAGTTTTTTGTCCATTGCCACGATGGAGTAATAGGTGTCGGCAATGGTAGCCACGAGTTGTGTTTGAACAGCCTGCTCGTAGGCGAGGCTTGCGTGATATGCGGCGAGGCTACCCTTTTTGGTGTTGCTCAGTTTGCCGAAAGCGTCGATTTCCCATTCTGCCGACACGCCTATAGAGTAGGTGGTGTTCACTTTCTCTCCACCATAGCGGCTCACCGAACCTTCAGGCGTGAGCGATACAGATGGCAGCAGTGCGAGCTTCGATGCGGTGAGTGTGGCCAGTGCCTCTTCGGTGCGCAGGCGTGCTGTCTGCAAATCGGTGTTTTGTTTCAGCCCGATTTCAATCCACTGCGCAAGGCAAGCGTCGGTGAACAGCTCGCGCCACGACAAGTCGGCGATTGATGAGGTGTCGCGCTCATTCACGGGAATATCCCTGTAAAGGCTGTCGAGCGGTAGATTTGTGGGGCGTTGATAGTCGGTGTGAATGCCACAACCGCTCAACAACGGCAGTATAATTGCCATGATAAAGCTGCATTTATATATATTGATATGTGTCATTGTTGTTTTCGTTTATCGTTGTTATAATCCAATTTCATCCATATAACCTCCCCCACTTTTCACTATGTGGAAATGATGTGGGGGAGGGGGATTGCTATTCTTTTTTGCGTTGAGGCATCACTTTTTCTTCGATGGTCTGGAACACGATGAACAGCACTGGCACTACGAACAGCAGGGCTGTGGTTCCCACGAGCATACCGCCTACGGTGCCCACACCAAGCAAGATCTCACCGTTGGCACCTGCGCCCGAAGCCACCACGAGTGGAAACAGACCGATAATCATGGTCAGGGCGGTCATCAAGATTGGGCGCAAACGTGCACCAGCTGCCGAGAGTGCGGCTTGTGCGATACCCATGCCATGAAGTCGGCGTTCGGAGGCGTACTCCGTGAGCAGAATAGCCGTCTTTGCCAGCAGACCGATAAGCATGATAAGTCCAGTTTGCATATACACATTGTTCTCCACGTCAAACATCTGTGCGAATGCGAAGCTGCCCAATAGTCCGAACGGAATGGAAAGCATCACGGCAAGTGGAATGAACAGGCTTTCATACAGCGCACAGAGTATGATATACACGAACACGATGCAGATGATGAAGATGATCACGATGGAGGAAGTTGACGACGATTCCTCACGGGTGATACCGCCGAACTCATAGCCGTAGCCAGAGGGGAGCGTCTGCTTTGCCACCTCTTGCGCTGCCTTGATGGCATCGCCGGTGCTGTAGCCCGAATTGGTGGAAGCACTCACCGAAATGGCACTGAACAGGTTGAAACGGCTCAAAATCTCAGGTCCGTAGGTCTTGGTCAGCGTCATAAACTGTCCCAAAGGTGCCATATCGCCATTCGAAGTGCGCACATACATATTGTTGAGCGACTCTTTGTCTAAGCGATAATCGGGCTTCGCTTGCACAATCACGCGGTAAATTTTCGAGAAGCGGTTGATGTTGGAAGCATAGTTGCCACCCACATAGCTCGACAGCACACTGAGCACATCTGATGGCGACACGCCTGCACGCTTGCACTGTGCAGCGTCAACCTCCACCAGATACTGTGGAAAACTGGTGTTGAAGGTGGTGAGCGCACTCTGTATTTCTGGGCGCTTGTTCAGCGCGGCAACAAACTTCTGCGTGTGTGCGAAAAGTGTGTCAATGCTGCCACCCTTGCGGTCTTGCACATATATTTCCAGACCGTTGCGTGCCGTAGCCCATAATCATTGCTGGTGCAAAGGCATAGATTTGCGCATTCTTGATGTCGGCAGTGCGTGCGAGCACCTCACTGATTACGGCATCTTTGCTGTTTTCCTTGCCCTTTCGTTCGTCCCAGTTCTTCAAACGTACGATGAAGGTGCCGGCGTTGCTGCTTTGTCCGCCGCCCATGAAACTGTAGCCGCCCACAGATGCGAACATCTCGATTTGTGGTATTTTCTTGAGGCGGCCCTCCACCTCGTTCATAATCTTCTTGGTTTCGGAAAGCGTGCTGCCTGGTGATCCAGTCACCGATACGAAGATGGTGCCTGTGTCCTCATCGGGGATAAGACCGGTTTTGGTGGTTTTCACCATCACTGCAAGCAGTGCAGTGGCTGCCACTAAAGCTACGCCCACTATCCATTTCCGACGGAAGAAAAACTTCACAGCATTCTTGTATTTTGTGAGTATTCGGTTGAACGCCGTGTCGAAGGCAATGTGGAAGCGTGATGAGAATGATAGCTTCTTGCCATCATCTGCCGTGATGTGTGGAATCATGATAAGTGCGCAGAGGGCAGGGCTGAGTGTGAGGGCGTTGATGGCAGAGATACCCACGGCAACAGCCATGGTGAGACCGAATTGCGTGTAGAATGTGCCAGTGGTGCCACCCATGAAGCTCGCAGGAATAAACACCGCCATAAAAACCAAAGTGGTGGTGATGATAGCTGATGTGATGCCGCCCATGGCATCGATGGTGGCTTTGTATGGGGATTTGTAGCCCTCGTCAAACTTAGCCTGCACAGCTTCCACCACCACAATGGAGTCGTCCACCACAGTACCGATAACCAATACCAGCGCAAACAGCGTCAGCAGGTTGATGGAGAAGTCTGCCACATAAAGGAAGGCGAATGTGCCCACTAGCGACACGACGATACCCACCAGCGGAATGAATGTGGAACGAACGCTTTGCAAAAAAACATACACCACAATAATCACAAGCAGAATTGCTTCAAGCAATGTTTTGATCACGTTGTCGATTGATACATCGAGGAAGTCCTTCACGTCCATCATATCTTCCAGCACCAATCCGTCAGGCAGTTCGGTGCTAATATTCTTCACTTCTTCGTCGATAGCCTTGATAATCTCGTTGGCATTTGAGCCAGCGGTCTGTGTCACCATGAATGTGGCGCCGGGGTGTCCCGACACGCCGCCAGAGAAGTTGTACGACTGCGTGCCGAGTTCAATGTCGGCAACGTCTTTCAGGCGAAGCACATTGCCGTCGTCGGTGGTGCGAATCACCATATTGCCGTATTCTTCGGTGCTCTCGTAACGTCCTCTATATTTTAATGTATATTGGAACGTGTTGTTTGAGTCCTCGCCGAGCGTTCCAGTAGGAGATTCAATGTTTTGCTCGCCGAGCACATCGATAATATCGGAAGGCACCAGCCCATACTGCGCCATCACATCGGGCTTCAGCCAGATGCGCATAGCGTAGTCGTTGCCCATCACCATTACCTCGCCCACGCCAGTGATACGCTGGATGCGTGGCACGATGTTAATTTTCAGGTAATTGGCAAGGAATGCCTCGTCGTATGAATCGTCTTCGCTGTAAAGCGATATCACTTTCAGCTGGCTGCTTTGTCGCTTTTCGGCTGTCACGCCAACCTTTGTCACCTCAGATGGCAGGGTTCCCTGAGCCTTGTTCACACAGTTCTGCACATTCACAGCCGCCATGTCGGGGTCGGTGCCCTGTTTGAAATACACGCTGATAGATGCGCTACCGGTGTTGGTGGCAGATGAGGTCATATAGGTCATGTTTTCCACGCCGTTGATGCTCTCTTCGAGTGGCATGATGACCGATTTTTGCACCGTTTCGGCACTGGCTCCGGCGTAAGAGGTGGAAACCTGCACTGTAGGTGGCGCAATGTCGGGGTATTGCTCCATAGGAAGGTTGGCAAGCCCGATGATACCGAGCATCAGTATCACGGCTGATATGCACGCCGCCAAAATGGGGCGGTCGATGAATAACTTGATTTTCATAGCGTCCTCCTTTACTTTACTTTTACCTCGATGCCGTCGTGTAGCAGACCAGCACCTTCAGCAATAATCACGTCGCCTTTTTTGAGTCCCGACTCCACGATGTATTCCTTTCCGTCGTTGATTGGGAACACGGTGATAGGCGTGGATTTAGTTTTTCCATTCACGATTTTATAGACGAATGTTTTGTCTTGAAGCTCAAATGTGGCTTCTTGAGGAACGACGATACAGTCATTTTTCACGTAAGGCATGAGCACGTTGGCAGTACCACCGCTGCGCAACACATGCTTGGGGTTGGGAAACACTGCACGCACCGACACGGTACCGGTCTTGGCGTCGATGATGCCGCTAATAGCATCTACTTTGCCTTTCTCTGAGTAGGTGGAGCCATCGTTCAGCACCAGTCCGAGCCTGGTCATGTCCTTCATCGCATTGTTGGCTGAGCCGTTTTGCTGCGTGAGTTGGAGCATTTGCTTTTCCGTTAAGGAGAAATAGGCGTACATGTCGTTGTTGTCCGACACGGTGACCAGCGGTGTGGCTATCGATGGTCCCACCAGTGCGCCAATGCGGTAAGAAATCATGCCAGCGGTGCCATCAACCGGGCTTCGCACTTCGGTGTATGAGAGGTCGTTGCGGGCGTTGGCAAGTTCGGCGCGCGCTTGTGCCAGTGTGGCTTTTTCTTTGCGCAGGGTGTTGCGTGCGGAATTGAGTTCAAAATACGAAACAATACCATCGCTATACAGTTCCGCCTTGCTGTTTGCGGTCATTTGTGCGGTGGCAACGCTTGCCTCTGCGCTTTCCACGTTGGCAAGTGCAGTAGCCACCGATGCCTTGTAGGAAGTTTGGTCGATAACGAATAGCACTTGTCCTTTTTTCACAGTAGCGCCCTCGGTGATACACACCTTGGTGATAAGTCCTGTGATTTGTGGGTAGATGTCCACATCTTGTTTGCCTCGTAGTGAGGCGGAATAAGATGAATGAGTGGTACGACTGGTGGTCGTAATGGTCAATGTCTTGTAATCGCCGGTAGTCGGCTTGGTGGTAGCCTGCTGCTTGCACGCCACCATGCTTAATGCTATCAGGGTCAGCAGCACTAAGCTGTACATTTGTTTTCTACTTTTACTTTTCATGACTGACATTTTTATAGTTTGTGCTTTTATTCGCTCCAAAATTAGATGTAAAGGAAAAAACTGGGCTTGCTTGAAATAAACCTAATTTTGCCGATGTGGAAACTGTTGTGATAAACTGTTCTCGTTTTTTTCAATTTGTCAACATCGTTTGGGTATTTGGAAACAGAGTTACAGATAAAAAATGATGAATATTAGGAATGTTGAGGTCGTGGAGTGTGAGAAAATAGTTATATTTGTGTCAAAATTAGAAGATGGTTATGGAGTTGAATGAATTTGCACGAAACCGTAAGCATTGCTATACTACGGGTAATGAGTTTTTGTTTTGGAAAATATCACACGATGGAAGTATGGTGCCTTGCCTGTTGGAGGGCGTTGATTCCTGCATCATAGCGCATATAGTGGTGTTTGAGGGGGGGAATGACGGTTCGCACTGGAGGCGTACAGTATGTGCTTGCTAAAAATTCGTTTGCCACTTTTCTGAAAAAGCCGTCGCTTGAAGTGCTTTCCGTCTCTGGAAATATCAAGGCGTACCTCATTTTGATGCAGGAATCGTACATGGAGGCACTGATGCGGTATAATCCGCCATTTCCGCTTTCGTATGTGATGGAGATACAAAAAAATCCTGTGGAAATGATGAAGGGCGAAATGCTCCGTTTGTTTTCCCACAGGCTGGATAGCCTGGAAAATGTGTGCATTGATGAGCATCATGTGTTTCGTGGCGAAATGATACGCTGCTCGATATGGATGTTTTTCATGGATATTGCCAACTTGCATATTCACAAGGGGGGACAGGAGAGTGGCGATGAGCTGACCGAGCGTCAAAAGGGACTGTTTATGCGTTTTATGCACCTGCTCTCTATGAATATGGCTCGTGAGCACACCGTGGCGTTTTATGCCTCCGAACTGTGCGTGACGCGGCAGTACCTCAATCGCATTTCCAAACTGAATTCCAATAAGACTGCCTACGACTGGATATGCTTAGTGCTCACGAGAGAGATAACGAAGCGCCTCGAGGCCACCGACGACACCATGCTCCAAGTATCGGAATATTTCAATTTTCCAGACCAAGCCTCGCTCACAAAGTTTTACAAGCACCACACTGGTCACACCCCCACAGAGTACAAAAAGAAGCTCGCGCAAAAGTGATTGGAAGGTGAAATGAAAGGTGATTTTTTTATTTTTTGTCAAAAATCAAAATGTTTGTTGTGAAAAAATATAAAGTATTGAGTATTATATGTATATAAAATTTTTATGAATGAAAATCTGAAGTAGTACTCCAAATTTTCCGTTAAAATCTGAAGTAGCACTCCAAATTTTCACTCCATTTGTTTGCTAAATTCCAATTCTGTGGGTATATTTGCCTCATAAATTATTAATGTATAGGTTTATGTTACAGCGAATTTTGCAACTCAACGACGTGAAAGACGACAGTCTGTTTCTTTGGGGGCCGCGTCAGACAGGTAAAAGCACCTTGCTGAAAACGCTTTTCCCCGAAGCTCCATATTACGATTTGCTCAAGTCGGAGGAATACACGAAATACAAACTCAAGCCTTCACTTCTGCGCGAAGAATGTGAGATGCTTGATGCTGGAAGTGTGGTTATCATTGATGAGGTGCAGAAAATCCCGGCACTTCTTGATGAGGTACACTGGCTTATAGTTAATTGTGACATTCACTTCATTCTATGTGGTTCAAGTGCTCGCAAATTGAGACGTGAAGGCGCGAATTTGCTCGGTGGGCGTGCGCTGAGAAAAACGATGCATCCTCTTGTGAGTGCAGAAATCCCCGACTTTGATATTGATAAAGCGGTGAATGGGGGTATGCTTCCACGGCATTATTTAGTGGCAAATCCGCAGAAGCGCCTTCAAGCATACATAGGTGATTATCTTCAACAAGAGATTATAGCCGAAGCACTTGTGCGAAACCTCGATTCATTTACCCGCTTTATGGAAGTGGCGGCTTTGAGTGATGGTGAGATGGTGAATTACACAAAGATTGCCAGCGAATGTGGTGTGTCGTCGAAAACTGTAAAAGAATACTTCGCCATACTTGATGAAACATTGGTGGGTTTTTCCGTCCCAGCGTATTCAAAAGTTGTGAAGCGCAGGGTGCAAGTATCGCCTAAATTTTACTATTTTGATGTTGGCGTGGCAAATTACTTGCTCCGCCGCTCCAATCTCAAGCGTGGCACGGCAGAGTACGGACATGCGTTCGAACACCTGATTATTCAGGAAATTGTTGCATATCTTGATTACTCTGAGTCGGACAAAAAACTATCGTTTTGGCACACGCAGAATAATGCGTATGAGGTTGATGCCGTAATTGGCGATGCTGAAGTGGCTATTGAGATCAAATCGTCAGAGAGTGTAAACTCATCCCATTTGAAAGGGTTGAAGGCGTTTAAAGAAGAACATCCTGATTGTCGATTGGTGGTGGTGTCGCTTGACGAAAAACCGCGAATGCTTAATGGTGTGGAAATATGGCCAGTCGCAAAGTTTTTGGAAAAATTATGGAATAATCAAATCACAAATTAGGGCTTTTTTTATGAAGTGTGTGAAAATTTTAATTTTGATGGTGATGATGAGTGGTATTTATACTGTTGGGGCGGCGCAAGAAACAGGTGCGGCGCAGGAGTTGAATGTGCTGCCTAAGCCTTGTAGCGTGCGCATCACCGACACCAACGGCCGATTCCAAATCCACCGTGGTGCTGGCGTGTATGCCGATGGTGCCGACGCAATGTTGGCTGCTGAATATCTGCAAAACTATTGTTCCGAATATTTGGGGCTGCCGTTGCGCATTGTGAAAAGCAAGGGCGAAGCCGCTATCCACATTCTTACCGACGACTTCGGTGGCAAGGCGCGCGATGGGCAATACTCCCTCGCCGTGACGAGCGACGGCGTGACCATCACGGGCGCAAAGCGAAGTCCAGAGGCGTGTTTCCTTGGTGTGACCACGCTCATTCAGATGCTCCCCACACGCGCTGGCGACATTCCCCAGTTGCCGCTGGTGGAGATTACCGACTATCCACGGTTTGGCTATCGTGGTATGCACCTCGACGTGGCGCGTCACTTTTTCCCGGTGTCGTTTGTGAAGAAATATATTGACTGGATTGCGCTCCATAAGTTGAATATTTTCCACTGGCACCTCACCGATGATCAGGGCTGGCGAATAGAGTTGAAAAGCCACCCCGAACTCACCGAAAAAGGCAGTTACCGCGCTGGCGAAATCAAGGGCTTGTTCCCCGGCGAATATGGCGAGCGCCCTTATCAGGCATACTACACGCAAGACGAAGTGAAAGAGGTGGTTGACTATGCCGCCAAGCGCTTTGTGACCGTGGTGCCAGAAATCGACATACCGGGCCACTGCATGGCGGTGCTTGCCGCTCACCCTGAATTTAGCACCACGCCACGCGAGGGCAAGCGCACCGCGCTCACTTGGGGCATCTACAATCGCCAAAACAACGTGCTGGCACCCACGCCCGAAGTGTTCAGTTTCCTCGACGACGTGTTTAACGAGGTTTGCGCGCTTTTCCCAAGCAAATACATTCATGCCGGAGGCGACGAGTGCGCACCCAAGTGGTGGAACGAGTCGGCTGTAGCACAGGAATTTATGAAAAAGCACAATCTCCCCGATGCCCATGCGCTCCAAACGCACTTCATGCACCATGTGCAGCGCATTATCAACGCCCACGGCAAAACCATGCTTGGCTGGAGTGGGGGAGCCGAGGGCATGAATCCCGAGGGCAGCGTGCTCCACAACTGGCACTCGTGGGACAAGATGCCGAAGTCGAGAATCGACAGCACCCACCAGTGGATTAACTCCGGCAGCACAGGGCTTTACTTCACTTCAAGCGAAGATTCCACCCAGAGCGAAATCAATCCAGGCAGATGGCCACGAAGCGTGAAGAAAGTGTATGATTTTGAACTTGTTCCCGATTCGGCAAGCGTGCAAGCCGCTCGGAATTTGATGGGCGTGGAAGGCTGCTGCTGGACCGAATATTGCCCCACCACATGGAAGGTGGAACTGCAGGTGTTTCCGCGCATGGCGGCATTGGCAGAAAAGGCGTGGACAGGCAAAAACGACGATTGGGAAGGTTTCACACGCCGCCTCACCCACCAACTTGACCTTTACGACCTGTGGGGCATTCGCTACAACGATGTGGTGGAGCGCACCCTTATCGCACCACGCCAAAGATAGTGGTTTTGCACCTACTTGTCTAAAAATTATGGCTTAGAATTGTGGTTATTCAAGTGAAAATTACTATCTTTGCGTGTTTCATTGGCGAAAAGCCTGTCAACGGACAAGTTAAACGGAATAAAAACAATAAATAACAAATAATGGCAGCATTAGAGAAAATTAGAAAAAGATCTGTGTTTCTGATGATTGTAGTGGGTGGCGCATTGGCCGCTTTCGTTCTCGGAGACCTCTTTAAGCTCGACTCTCTCTTCAGAGACAGTTCAGCAGCGAAAGTTGACAACACAACTATCGGTATTCAAGAATTCCAAAACCGATTCAACCTTGCCCAAGAGCAGGAAAAGAATCAGCAAAACAAGACCGAAAGCGCTGATCTTCAGCAACAAGTGCTCGGTCAAATGGCTTTTGAAACCATCGTTGATGAAGAAAGTGAAGAAAATGGCGTGGAAGCCGGTACCGAACTTCTCACCGCGATGATCAATCAAGACCAACGCGCAAGCGCATGGGCTCAACAATATGTGCAAGCCACTGGTCAACAAACCATTCAGGCTCCTTCCGACCTCGACAAGATTGTAGGCAAAGATGAGGTGATCAACCAAATCGTGAGCAAGGACGAATGGGAAGCCTTCAAGGACGAAATGGAACACAATATTCGTGCTCAAAAGATTATGATGCTCGTGGGTGGTGCTATTATGCCTAACGACCTCGACCTCCTTGAAATGCAAAACGACGACGAGGTGATGGAAGTGGTGCTCACCAAGAAGGACTACACTTCACTCGAAGACAAGAAGTTTGAACCAACTCAAGACGAAATCAAAGCCGTTTACGACGAATATAAGAACCTCTGGAAACTCAACGAAAAGACTGTGATTGCTCACGCTATTGCAGTGCCTATCGCTCCAAGCGCAGCCGACATCAAGGCAGCCGACGCTCTCTACGCTAAGGCTTCCGCTACTTTGCAAGGTCAAGGCATCGACGCTTTGCGCAACATCAACGAGTTCAGCAATGTTCAGGAAATGAAACTCACCGACGCTCAGGCTAAGCAACTCGGTCAGCAACTCCGCGACTCTGTGTTCGCTAACTGGGCAGTATCTTCAGAGGCTAACGCTACTCACCAATTCAAGGAAGACCTCAATTACGCTCTCTTCCAAAAGGTGAAGAGCGAAGAATTGCTCGACACCATCAAGGTGAAGCAAGTGACCGTTGAAGGCAACAAGGCTGCTCAAGACAAGGTGCTCGCCGCTCTCAACGCTGGTCAAGACGTGAGCAAGATGAAGGGTGTGCAAGTGATGCCAGAGCAACCAGTGCCAGTGCAAGGTGCTCAACTCCCCGACAGCATTATCACTAAATTCGAAAGCGCTACTGATAAATATGTGGTATTCCAATCTACAGATAAAGGCGCAATGCTCGTGAAGACCACTTACCAAAAGAAATCAATGTTCTACACCGTGAATATGTCAACTTACCAAGTGGCTGCAAGCAAGAAGACTACTGCCGACCTCCACGACGGTTTGGAAAAATTCATCGACAAGAACAAGAATGCAACAGATTTTGCTAAGAATGCAGCTGCCGCTAAGTTCCAGGCTCAAGAAGTGATGCTCAGTTCAAGTGTTCCTTCTATCGCTGGCATCCAAGGTAGCCGCGACATTATCAAGTGGGCACTCAACGATGCAGAAGAGGGTCAAGTTTCTTCAGTGTTCCAACTCAACAGCGCTATGGTGGCTGTCGCTATCGACGAAATCGTGGACGCTGACTTCCTCCCATTGGAAACCAAGAACGTGAACGAGTTCTGCAAGGCTAAGGCTATGGCACTGAAGAAGGCTGAAGCCATGAAGCAACAATATGAAGGCAAGTTTAAATCAGTTGACGAATACGCTAAGGCATTTGCCGCTCCAGTTGACACCACTACATTCTCATTCAGCAGCATGTATGCCGACAAGGTAATCATGACCAACCCTGCAGGTATTGAAGGCGACGGTGGCTTCATCGGTGCAGCAGCAGCCGCTAAGCAAGGTCAAGTAGGCTTCTGGGCTGGTAACTGCGCTGCTTACGCATTCGTGGTGAAGAGCAAGAAGGCAACTATGAAGATGAAGCAAGAAGAACTCGCTATGAAGTGGGCTTCTACTTACGGCTTCGCTGGTCAACGTCAACAGCTGATGCAAGGCGTGATCTTCAACTCTGCCAAGATCAAAAACAACCTCGTAAAATTCCAGTAATCTAACACCGCTTAGATTTCCCGAATAAATCTTAACCGCCCGGCTTCCACAGTCGGGCGGTTTTTTGCATAAAATTATTTGAGCAGGGGTGTGGGGTGGAATGGAATTTGCAGAAATGGGAAATAATTATTAATTTTGAAAAATTGAATGTGACAGTGTGCTCTTCACGCATGTGGAGCGCAAAAAACTAATCCTCTCATTCACGAAACGAACATGAGTACTATCAACGAAATACAAGACGAAATTATTGAAGAATTCGAAGACTTCACCGACTGGATGGACCGCTATGCCTATATCATCGACTTGGGTAATGCCGTGCCTCCGCTTGATGAACGCTACAAGACTCCCGACAACATTATTGAAGGGTGCCAGAGCCGTGTGTGGCTGCAAGCCGACTACGCCGACGGAGTGATTACTTTCCAAGCCGACAGCGATGCCATTATTGTGAAGGGTATTATCTCTATGCTGGTGCGCACACTCAGCGGACGCACGCCTCAGGAAATACTTGATGCTGACCTCTATTTTATCGACAAAATCGGGCTTCACGAGCATCTTTCGCCCACCCGAAGCAACGGCTTGCTTGCGATGATCAAGCAAATTCGCACCTATGCGCTCGCCTTCAAGATGAAGGAGCAGGCTGCGCACTAATCAGCCGACCGCCGACAGAAATAAAAAGTAATAAATAATTAATCATTTTAATAACCAACACTTATGTTACAAGATTTATGGAACAACAATCGCATGGTGGCTATGCTTCTTGCGATTCTCGTGGTAGTTGTGCCTTTTCTCGTCTATTATGTAGTTGAGGCAAAGAAAAACCACCCCAAGGGACTTATTTCAGCAGCGCTTTCTAACATGGGCGAGCGTTTTGGCTACTACATCATGAATGCAGTGCTTCTGCTTTTCCTTTGCTCCAAGTTCGGTATCAGCGATGATGTGGCTGGCTGGATTTACGCTGTGTTCTATTTCCTTATTTACGTGCTTAGCCTTCCTGGCGGTATGGTTGCCGACCGTTTGCAAAACTTCAAGGGCACCATCATTGCTGGTCTGGTGGTAATGGCTTCGGGTTATGTGATTCTTTCTGTCCCCGTGTTTGGCGGCAATCCTGGCGATGTGCCAATGTGGGTGCTCGTGGTCACTTGCCTCGCTCTTATCCTCATTGCCACAGGTAATGGCTTGTTTAAGGGTAACCTTCAGGCTATCGTGGGTCAGATGTACGACAACTATGAGGCTGAAGCTGCAAAGAAAGGTCTTGAGGCACTTGCTATCGCAAAGTCGCGTCGCGACAGTGGTTTCCAGATTTTCTACGTGTTTATCAATATCGGTGGTGTGATTGCGCCATTCGTGGCTCCTTTGCTCCGTAGCGCAATGCTGAAGATCGACGGATTCTTCTACAATGCCGACCTTCCACGCCTCTGCCACGGCTTCCTCCAGGGCAACCTTGAAGGCGATGGTATGAAAAACCTCACCGAACTCGCTCAAAAGTCACTTATCGACGGTGGTCAGATTGGCGATATGACCCAATTCTGCACCAACTATCTCGAAAGCTTCAACACCGGTGTGCACTACTCATTCATCGCATCGGCTGTGGCTATGATTCTCTCGCTCCTTATCTTCATCTTCACCCGCAAGGTGCTTCCTAACCCAGTGAAGAAGGAGAAAGCCGCTGTAGAATCGAAAGAGGCTGTGGCTTCCGACGCAAAGGAAATCAAGCAACGTATGTTCGCTTTGTTTGCTGTGCTTGGTGTGGCTATTTTCTTCTGGTTCTCATTCCACCAGAATGGTCAGTCGCTTTCAGTGTTTGCACGCGACTTCTGTCAAACCGACTCTATTGCTCCAGAAATCTGGCAATGTATCAACCCATTCTTCGTAATCGTGCTCACTCCAGTGGTGATGATTGTGTTTGGTGCGCTCTTCAAGAGAGGTAAAGAAATCTCTACTCCTAAGAAGATTGCGCTTGGTATGTTCTTGGCAGGTTGTGCTTATCTGTTCCTTATCTCCATTTCAATGGTCAACGGCTATCCTTCAGGCGAAGAATTCAAGAGCCTTCCAGAAGCAGTTAAGGAATCAATGAAGGCAGGTCCATGGGTGCTCATCGTCACCTACTTCTTCCTCACCGTGGCTGAGTTGTTTATCTCTCCACTTGGTCTGTCGTTCGTATCAAAGATTGCACCTCAGCACTTGCAAGGTATTTGCCAAGGTTTGTGGCTCTGCGCTACCGCTGTAGGTAACCTCTTCATCGCTCTTGGTGTGACCATGCTCAACAGTTTCCCACAACAATGGGAATGCTGGGCAGTGTTTGCCGGTTTCTGCTTCATCTCAATGGGAGTGATGCTCGGTATGCTCAAATGGCTTGAACGCATCACTAAGGAATAATCCCAATTCCTGAACAAAAATATAGCGGCTCTGCTTCGATTGGTGAAGCAGAGCCGCTTTTGTTATTGTCGCTTGGAGCGCTCGAGCGCTCGGATATTCTAACGTCTAATTTCTAACGTCTAATTTCTAACTTCTATCATCTTCCAAATGCGGCTGGGCGAGTGAGGGTGGTGGTGTAGGTGTGGCCGAAGGTGTCGGTCACTTTTACCGTTACGGGAGTGGTGGGGCTCGATGCCACAGCTTTGAAGATGTGGAGCGTGCCGTGGTGGTGCTGAGGGGCCACATTCTCGCCACGTTTGTGGCGTGGCAGTGCGTAGGCAAGCAAATAGGCGGGGTCGATGGCGTGGAGGCGCGCGGTGGGCAGCGAGGTGCCATTCTCCGTTACCTCAAGTTTCCAATCGTCGTCCCATGCAAACACATTAATCAGCACCGAATTTTCCTCAAACGCATCGTAAGTGGGCATTTGTTTGAAAGTTTTGCTCAGCGCCACAGCGTTGGCGTCGGTGGCGAGAAAATGTTTCACTGTGTTCATGTCCAGCACGCGCATTTGAGGGTCGCTGTGGTCTTCTATGGAGGCGTATTTCCATTCTATGCTGTCGCCCCTCACAGTCCATCGGCTGTATCCGGCAGGAGAGCCGTCGGTACACATGTCGGTGCCGGTGAGTTTGCCGGTAATCCACCACGAAGCGCAAATGGCGGCGATGTTATGCTCCATGATGTGGGGATATTCGCTTGGGTGGGCGTTGAAATTCACATGGGTGTGACCGCTCACGAAATGCACATTTTTAAAGCCGTCGAAGCAACTGGCAAGTTCCTTGTAGTTCTGGAGCGATCCGAAAGTGCTGAAATTGCGATTGATTCTGAAGGTGGGGATGTGCGAGCACACCACCACAGGCATCTGCTTGTCCACGAGGGCGAGATCTTGGCGGAGCCAGTTGATTTGCTGCTCGGTGACTGCGGCATTGTAGTTGCGCTGCCCCCACACGCCTTTGCGCGCCTTTTTCCCGGCAGGGAGCGTGTCGTTTTGGTACACGATGTTGTCGAGCACCACATAGTGCACTTTGCCCAGGTTGTAGGAATAGTAGTTAGGGCAAACCACATCGCGCCACAGTTTTGCGGCAAGGAAGTCGGTGTTTGCCGAGTGAGGCACAGCGGGGTCGTTGTCGTGATTTCCAATCACAGGGAAAAGTGGCACAGGATAGTGCATCTTGCGCTGGTCGTCCATGAAATTGCGCAGCGTGTATTTGTTAGCATACCAGAAATTGTCCCAAGTCAGGTCGCCCAAAATCATAGAATAGATGGGCAACTGGCTCTCGGTTGCCTTTTCCTTCTCGTATTTCAGCGAAGCGATATAGCCGTTTTTGTAGGTCTTGCGGTCGCCGATGCGGCGTGCGAGATGGCTGTCGGCACCGATAATCATCACATAATCGTCGGTTGGGCTGTAAGTGAGTTTGAAATTGTGAACCTCGGCGGTTTCCACCTTCGCATCGCTCAACTTTTGCCAAAACTGAGGGTTGAACCCATCTGCCATATCCACCGTGTAGCCACGAGGAATGGAGATAAACACATAACCGTTCGCTTTGTCGGTTTGCAGGGCGTAGCGGCCTTGCTTGTCGGTGGTCACCACATTGATGCCGTCGCTCACAGCTACGCCACTCACGCCAGTGCCACCACAGGTCACCGTGCCAGTCACATTTTGCGCCAGCGCCGCCATCGCAGCGGCGGCAGCAAACACAGAAATAAAAATCAATCGTCGAATCATTTTCCCTTTTTTATATTTTTTTGTCACCACAAAATTAATCTTTTAAACAGGCGAGTGGAATGACCTTAACCCCATCAGGGCGTGTGTATGCCATACTTCCACCAGTAAGAATAATGAGCAAATCAGGTTCACGAAGCGGTACTTGTCTTTCGGTCTTATTCGCTTCTTGTATTAACCGCTTGATTTCCAACAGGTGCTTTGAACCCTCATCTATCTCGCTACCGCCAAGTTTGCACTCGATGAGAGCATAACGTCCATCGTCAAGATGTAATACCAAATCCGCCTCTAGTCCATAGCGGTCACGGTAGTAAGATAAACTTCCGTCGTGTGACGCAGAATAGACTCTAAGGTCGCGAGCGCACATCTGCTCAAAAATAAAGCCGAAAGTTTTGAGTTGTGTCATTAGCGACTCAGGAGAAAGACCGAGTGAAGCAACGGCTACTGATGGGTCGCAAAATGCACGTTTCGGACGGCTTTGAAGTGTGGTTTTGCTTCTTATAGATGGGTTCCATGCATCAATATCCTGAATTACGAACAACTTTTCAAGCGCTTCGATATAATTTTCAAGCGTAGGTCTTGTACATTCCACATCGTCAGTTGCTGATACATCAGCAAGGATGGAAGATGTCTTTGCCAATGTGGAGATGTTTCTGGAATAGGATTTCAATATCATGTGTGCTAATTTCTGATTCCTGTTCACTCCATCAACACGGGATATGTCGTTTTTATAAACTGATTTGACGTATTCCTTAGCAACGAGAAGTCTTGATTTGTCATCATTAAGGTTCAATGTGGCAGGCCATCCACCTCTACATGCAGCAAAGATTATTGCCTCAACACTCATATCGGAAGTGGCAAAAATCTCCTTTTGAGGATTGTCAAACATGTCTATCAACGAAATGCTACCATTCGACTCTCCATATTCCCACAAACTCATAGGTAGCATTTCCAAACGAGAAATGCGCCCAGTTCCACTATGAAGGATCTTGCTGTCATCAACAGAGTTTGAACCAGTAAGGATAAATTGTCCAGGTAGCCCACGTTCATCAACTTTTGTGCGCACTGCATCCCATAGCATAGGGGCATCTTGCCATTCGTCGATTAATCGTGGGGTGTCTCCTTCTAAGAGAAACGAAGGCTTAGCCATTGCTGTGGCTAAATACTCGCTACGAAGATCGGTGTCTTGTAGACTCAACACACTTTTTGCCATTTGTTTAGCAGTGGTTGTTTTTCCACACCATTTAGGTCCCTCAATAAGCACCGCACCCATTGCGCTCAAATGTGTCCTAAGTTGTGCATCAAACACTCTGTTTAAATATCCCATATTCTGTTTGGTTTAAATGTTAGTGCAAATATAGTTATTAACAACGATTTACGCAAATCTATTTATAATTTTTGGGGTAAAATATTTATAATTTTTGGGGTAAAATATTTATAATTTTTGGGGTAAAAAAGGCGGCGAAGCACTTGGGGGAGTGCTTCGCCGCTGGAGTTATGGCTTTATTCCTTGGAGGAATGTTTGCTTATTTGCCAAGTTTGGCTTGGATTGCCTTGCTTTCGGCTTCGTAGCCTGGCTTGTTGAGGAGGGCAAACATGTTTTTCTTGTAAGCCTCCACACCTGGCTGGTTGAATGGGTTCACGCCCAAGATGTAGCCGCTCACGCCACAAGCCTTCTCGAAGAAATAGATGAGTTGGCCGAGGTAGCGCTCAGTGAGTGCAGGAATGGTGATGAGCAAGTTTGGCACGCCGCCATCCACGTGAGCCAAGCGAGTGCCGAGTTCAGCCATCTTGTTCACCTCGTCAACGTGCTTGCCAGCGAGGAAGTTCAGACCGTCGAGGTTGGCCTCGTCGTTAGGAATAATCACGCTGTGGCTCATATCGCCCACAGAAAGCACGGTTTCGAAGATGGTGCGCTCGCCATCTTGAATCCATTGACCCATAGAGTGGAGGTCGGTGGTGAAGTCAACCGATGCAGGGAAAATGCCCAGATGGTCCTTACCTTCGCTTTCGCCGTAGAGTTGTTTCCACCATTCAGCGAAATAGTGGAGGCGTGGGCAGAAATTCACCAGAATTTCAATCTTCTTGCCAGCCTGATAGAGTGCGTTGCGTGTTTGAGCGTAGGTGAACACGTTTTCGTCGTCGCCATTCTCAATTTCCACAGCACCAGCCACGAGAGCCTTCACGTCGAAACCAGCCACTGCGATTGGGAGCAAGCCCACAGGAGTGAGCACAGAGAAGCGACCGCCCACATTGTCGGGGATAACGTAGGTCTTGTAGCCCTCTTGGGTGGCGAGGCTGCGAAGTGCGCCCTTCTTGGCATCGGTGATAGCCACGATGCGCTTCGAAGCCACTTCCTTGCCCTCTTGCTGCTCCAGCATGTCTTTCAACAGACGGAAAGCGATAGCAGGTTCGGTGGTAGTGCCTGATTTAGAGATAACGATGATACCGAATTTGCGGCCTTTCAAAAGGTCCATGAGGTCGGCAAGATAATCCTCGCCGATATTGTTGCCTGCAAAAAGCACCTTGCAGTTGTCTGGCTTGTAAGCGTCGAAGCTGTCGCTCAACGCCTCAATCACAGCCTTAGCACCAAGATAGCTGCCGCCGATGCCGATAGCCACCACAAATTCGCAAGATTCGCGAAGCGATTTGGCTGTGGCTTCGATGTCGGAGAGTTCAGCTTCGGTAATGCTGCTTGGAAGGTGGAGCCAACCGAGGAAATCGTTGCCCTCACCTGTGCCTTTTTCAAGTTTTTCTACTGCGTTAACAGCCTGCTCCTTCAGCGCGTCAACCTTGCATTGGTCGATGTCTTGACCGAGAGCGGCGAAATTAGATACCTGAATTTGTTCTAACATAGTGAAATTATTTAGTGGATTATTAAATGCCTTTGGGATGATTAAATGCTTTTAGTGAATGCGCGGCGGCGTTTGTGTTGCACATAGTTGAAATATTGCCATTGCTTCTGCACATTTTCGTTGGTTTCAAGCTCCACGTTGGTTTCTGCCCATTTGTAGCCACGCTTGTTGAAGGCAGGAATCAAGTCGATGAAGAACAGCGAGTTCACGCCCTTGCTCTGATATTCAGGCTTCACGGCAATGAGCAGCAAGTCGACGATATCCTTTTCCTTTTTGATGCCTTTCAGCAAGTGGTACCAACCAAATGGCAACATGCGGCCACGGCTCTTAATCAGCGCTTTGGAAAGCGATGGCACCGACACGCCCACACCCACAAGTTGGTCGTTGGCATCAGCCACGAGCGAAATGTGGTCGAGTGGCAAGAAAGGCAAATATTCCTTGATGTAGTGCTGCATCTGCTTTTCAGAGAGTGGAGAATAGCCAAACAGACTGTCGTAAGCCTCGTTGATAAGTGAGAAGATGGATTCACCATACTTACCAACCACCTCTTTGAGAGAGGTTTTCTCCACCAGGTGCAAACCGAAGCGGTGTTGCACGATGTTGCCGATTTTCAGCATCTTTTCAGGAATTTCCTTTGGCACATCAATCTTAAATTCCACCCAGTCGGCATCTTTCACGAAGCCCAGTCGCTCGAAGTGCTTCTGGTAGTAGGGATAGTTGTAGATGGTGGCTTGTGTGCTCAACTGGTCGAAGCCCTCAATCAGGCACCCTTCTGGGTCCATGTCGGTGAAGCCGAGAGGTCCGGTGAGTTGTGTCATGCCCTTGCCTTTCGCCCAGTCAACCACTGCGCCATAGAGCGCATCCACCACTTCCTCATCGTCGATGAAATCTACAAAACCAAAGCGGCCCTCTGCCTTGCCGGCGCGCTCGTTCACCAATTTGTTGATGATGCCAGCGATGCGGCCCACAGGCTTACCGTCGCGATACGCCATGAAAAATGCGCTCTCGCAAAACTCGTAAGCGGGATTTTCTTCAGGAAGAAAAGTGGTGAGCATATCGTTCGCAAGGTCGGGAACGTAGTATTGATTGCCTTTATAAATAACGTCTATTGGAAAATGGATAAACTTGAGTAATTCCTTTTTCGTGGGCTCAAGTTTGTGAATATCAACTGCCATTATAAATCGTTTGTATTAATATTGATGTGCAAAGTTACAAAAAGAAGTTAGAAATCAGAAATTTCCGAAGTTTGAAGTTTGGAAATTAGGGGATTTGCTCAGTGTTTTTGTGGTGAATGGAGCACTCGGAGTACTCGGAGCACTCGGACTGCTGATTTCACCAACTTGCCGCTTTTATTGCCGACCGCTGTGATGGTTAGTGGCTGAAGGTGTAGAGGATGAAGAGGAGGGTGAGGATGATGGCGATGAGGGGGAGATAGATGGTGTCGCTCAGTCGGCGTTCGAGGCGCAAGTCGAGCAAGGCAAGGTCGCTGATTTCGCCGCTGATGCACTGGTGCGCTATCTGTATGAGGCGTTTCGGGTGGCTGGGCGACGCTATCACGGCATCGAGCAGCGCCTCGCCGTAAGCCGCCACCACCTCGCGCTCCGTGGCTGGGGTGGCGCCTGTGGGGAGTATGTCGAGCGTGCGGAAATCGTCGTCGAACACAAACGACCGTGCATCGATCGCTCCCGTTTCGCCACGCTCGCGCGCCTCGGTGATGGCAGCCACCGCACGCTGCTGCAGCAGAGCCATCACACGAGTGTTGACCATTCGGTTTTCAATCAATGTCTGTAAGCAAATTGGCATTTTGGAAAGGGCGGGTGTTTAGCGTTGAATGAAATCTTGGAACGCCTGCCTATAACTGTCGCCAATGGGGATATACACATCGCCGAAGATGATGCGGTTGCGCTCAATTTCTCGGATTTTGCTCTTTTGCACGATAAACGAGCGGTGCACCCTGATGAAGCGCGACGATGGCAGCATTTCCTCCATCGCCTTCATGTTCATCAGCGACACCACCGGCTTCGACGATTCGTCGGTGTAGATTTTCACATAGTCCTTCAGCCCTTCCACATAGTTGATGCTGTCGAGGCGGATTTGAATCAACTTATATTCGCTTTTCACGAAAATGCTTTTCGTTTCCTCGCTCTTTTCTGCATCGCCCTGTTGGCGAATGAGCGAAAACCACTGGAGTGCCTTGTTGCACGCCGCTAGGAAATCCACATAACTGATGGGCTTGAGCAGATAGTCGAGCGCATTGCTGCGGAAACCGTCGAGCGCATACTGGTCGAAGGCGGTGGTGAACACGATGCGTGTGGTTTCGGGAACCATCTTCGAGAGTTCCAGACCATTGATTTCCGGCATTTGAATGTCGAGGAAAATCACATCAACACTTCCTCCGGCTATGTCCTTCATCGCCTCGGTGGCGCTGTAGTATTTGCCAGAGAGTTGCATAAATGGGATTTTGTTCACATAACTGGCGAGCAGTTCCACTGCCAAAGGCTCGTCGTCAACGATTGCGCATTTCAGAATCATGGGTGTCAATTTTTATGATTGAATAATACTCTTTTCCGTCTTCCGTGGTGCCACGGTGCCACTCGTAGTGACCGTCGTACATGAGCGAGAGGCGCTTTTGCACCTGTTCGAGCCCGATGCCCGAACCGCTCTTGTCGTTCACACTCTTCGGGTGGTAACTGTTGCGGATCTCGCAAGTGACCACGCCGCCTTCCTCCTCAATCAAAATGTGGATAAAACTCGGTGCGGAATACGAAATGCCGTGCTTAAACGCATTTTCAATGAGCGAGATAAAGATAAGCGGAGCAATGAGAATGCGGCTGTTGTCGTCGATGTTGAAGTCGGTGGTCACGTTCACGCTCTGGCTCACACGGATTTTCATCAGTTCGATGTAGTTTTTGATAAACGCCACCTCCTTGTCGAGCGGCACGAAGTCTTGCTGATTGTCGTAGAGCACATGCCGCAGCAGTTTGCTCAATTCCTGCACCGCGCCCTGCGCCTTGTCGGGGTCGATGGCGATAAGGGCATAGATATTGTTGAGCGTGTTGAGCAAGAAATGCGGATTGAGTTGGTTGCGGAGGTTGGTCAGTTCGGCCTCGCTTCGCGTTTTCTCAGCCTCGCGCCTCAAGTCATCTACACGCTTCATGTGTTGCGACATGCGTATCGCCATTGCCAAAGCCACCAGCAGCACCATCAGCACGGCTTGCCACAAGGCAAACCCAAGCGGTGCCCGTGGGCCGCCGGGCCTTGGGAATCGTGGACGGTGATGGCGCGTGGGTTCGGGCAGGAAATCCGAAATCAACCACCACCAGCCTGAATGCACGCCCAGGGTAAGAAGTAAAAGCAGCAGATTCACCCCAAAGAAGGTGCTGCGCTTGTGCTTGAGGTAGAGGTGTGGAATGAGATAAAGATAATTCAGGTAGAACACTGCCATATAGCACAGCGTCGGGCCAAGGGAACGGCAGGTGTGCAGCAGGCGTTCGTCGAGACTTTCCGACGGACGCAGCAGCGAAGGAACGAAGATAATCAGTCCCCAGCACATCACATGAATAGCCAAACTCCTTTTGTCGATATTTAGTTTTATCACTTTAGTGTATAATTTTACTTTCGGTCTGTGCTAAGTTATAAAAAAGAACCGACACCCCCAAAATCCAATAGACAATCGCCACCTTTTTATAGACAAAAAGCGGTTTTTAGAGAGATTAGAAGTTCGAAATTAGAGATTAGATTTTCGATTCTTCGATTCTTCGAATTTTCGAAAAATCGAGATTTCAAGATTTCGACTCGTTGACCTGTTGGCTCGTTGACTTGTTGACTTTGAGGGAAAAAGAATCCCGGTGAGCGCGGGGGGCTCGCCGGGATTGCGTTATGTCGTTTGGATTGGAGGAATGATTACATGCTCTCAATCGCTTTTTTCACGAGTTCGAATACTGCTTCTGGACCACCAGTGCCTTCAATCATGTGAAGGAGGCCTTTCTTAGCGTAGAATTCCTTCAATGGAGAAGTTTGGTTGTTGTAAACTTCCAAACGTGAGGTGATGGTTTCGAGGTTGTCGTCGCTGCGGCCAGTTTCCTTACCGCGGTTGAGCAGACGAGCGATGAGAATGTCTTCTGGCACATCGAGGCCAATCACACCATTCAACTTGGTGCCGCGCTTTTCAAGCATAGCTTCGAGGGCTTCAGCCTGTGGGATAGTGCGTGGGAAACCGTCGAAAATCACACCGTTTTGAGCAGCTTCTTTGTTGTCGTCAACAACAGAGGCCAAAATGTCTACCATCAGTTCGTCGGGAATCAGTTGACCCTTGTCGATATACTCTTTGGCAGTTTTACCAAGGTCGGTGCCGCGTTTGATATGGTCGCGGAGCACATCACCTGTTGAAATGTGGAAGAGTCCATAGGTCTTAATCAAGACTTCGCTTTGAGTTCCTTTACCAGAACCTGGAGCGCCAAACATTACAATGTTAAGCATATTAATAAGTATTAAAGTTAGCCGTTATATTAAATTTTTACTTGTCTTTCAAAACCAAGATGTCGCGCAATCCGCGTGCTTGTCCGTCGAGGTCGAGTCCGTAGCCCAAGATGAACTTTGAAGGAATTTCAAATCCCACAAATTCAGGAGCTTGACCAGTGGTGAGCGATTTGGGCTTGAACAGCAGCGTGGCCATTTTCACGCTCTTTGGATTGTGCTTAGCCAGAGCCTCGCGCAGTGCCTTTGCCGTAACACCTGTATCTACAATGTCTTCAATGATAATCACGTCGCGGCCTTCAAGATTCTCGGCAAGCCCCATCACCTCGTTTACCACGCCGGTTGACGATGTGCCTTCGTAGCTTTTGAATCGAATGAAAGTGATTTCTGCCTCTGGCAGATTGCAGGCGCGAAACAAGTCGGCTGCAAAAACGTAGGCGCCATTGAGCACACACACGAAAATAGGCGACTTTTCATCGCCAAGGCTCTCCACAATCTCTTGAGCCACACGGTTCACTTGCTTTGTAATTTCAGCTTCGCTGAGGTAAGGTACGAAAGTCATACCTTTCACTACTGTCTCTGTCATCTTTACAATTAAAGAAAAATTTCAACAAAGTTAAAAAAGTTTATTATTCTCACCAAATTTTCAAACCCCTATATCATGTGTTTTTGCAAAAAATTCCGTGATGAGCGAGTTTTTTTGCGTTTCGCTATCGTAGCCAAGAAAAAATCCGTATTTTTGTAGTTGCTTTTTTACGGCTTTTTTACGAAGGATTAAAATTGGATTTATGAAAATATTCACTACCGAAGGCATTAGAAGAATCGACGAAGCAACCATCGAGCGCGAGAGCATCAAAATGCTCGACCTGATGGAGCGTGCCGCGTCGGCTGTGGTCTATCAAATCATATCACGCTGGCATCCCAGCAAACGAATTGTGATTTTCGCTGGTCCGGGCAACAATGGCGGCGATGCGCTTGCCGTGGCTCGACTGCTGGCGGAGCAGGGCTATCGCTCTGAGGTTTACCTCTTCAATGTGAAGGCCACTCGCCTGTCGCACTGCTGCGAAACCAACCGCGACCGCCTCAAAGGGCTCGACCGTGTGGAACTGATTGAGGTGCTCGACACCTTCACGCCACCCGAACTCGGCCCCGACGACTTGGTGATCGATGGTTTGTTTGGCTCAGGCTTGAGCAATCCGCTCAAGGGCGGATATGCTTCCACCGTGCAGTATATCAACGAGTCGCACGCCTTTGTGGTGTCGCTCGACATTCCTTCGGGTTTGTTTGGCGAGTGGAACACCGGTGTGGACCGTCGCAATATTGTTCGTGCCAATCTCACGCTCGCTTACCAATTCAAGCGTCTGTCGTTTTTCTTTAGCGAAAACGCTGAATTTTTGGGCGAAGTGGTGGTGCTCGACCTTGAGATGGACCAAGATGCCATCGCAAGCACTCCTGCCGATTTCTACCTGATTGAGCGTGAAGATGTAAAGCGCGAACTGCGCCCACACGGCAATTTCATCAACAAATACGACAATGGCACCGTTTTCCTCGTGGCTGGTAGTTACGGCATGATGGGCGCCGCCACGCTTGCTGCGCGTGGCGCAATGCGTGCAGGTGCGGGTTTGGTGACTGTTCACGCACCGAAGTGCGGTTACATTCCATTGGCAACCACCGTGCCAGAGGTGCTGTTTGAAGCCGACCAAAGTGAATATTTCACCACCGACATCGAACTCCACCATAACTATAATGTGGTGGCAATCGGTCCGGGCATTAGCACCACCAGCGATACCATTGCGGCGGTGGATTCGTTCATTAAGCGTTATCGCCGTCCGTGCATTCTCGATGCCGACGCGCTCAACTGCATCGCCACTCGTCTGGTGCTCATTCACAGCATACCAAAGGGCTCAATCCTTACGCCTCACAATAGCGAGTTCGACCGCCTGTTTGGCGAGCACACCACCGATGAAGACCGCTTGAAGAAGGCTATTGATGTGTCGCGCCTTTACGAAATCACCATCGTGCTCAAGGGTCACTACACCAAGACGGTGCGCCCCGACGGCAAAGTGTATATCAATAGCACCGGCAACCCAGGTTTGGCAACTGCCGGCAGCGGCGATGTGCTAACGGGTGTGATTGCGGCATTCATTGCCCAAGGATATTCGCCCGACTGGAGCGTGGCTCTCGGCGTGTATGTTCATGGTTTGGCTGGCGACATCGCCATCGAGGAGCAAGGCACCCACGGCCTTATCGCCCCCGATGTGGCAAACGCCGTAGGCAAAGCCATCCAAAGCATCATAGGCAACGACCAATTCGAATAACGGTTAAGGGGTGCGGAACAAACCGCACCCCATTTTTATAATTCCCATTGCAATAAAAAAACACCAATTTAATCCGATTTAATACATTTTGTTGCGGATTATTTGTTTTTTGTGGATTATTGTTATAATTTTGTGGTCGATATAACGATTTTTTTAAGCAGAATGAAGAATTTGTACACATCTTTGCAAGCATGTTGCTGTTGTTCCGAATCAAGAGATTGGCTCGGCACGATGGTCTTTTTGCGTGATGTGATATAGGAAATCATTAAGACATTTATTACAAGCAAAATACCTGCGCCTTGCCAATCCAGTGGCAAGGCGCTTTTTTGTGTATATTTTCAAAAAAATATCAATTTATAAAACAGTTATCATTATGATTTACTCATCAATTACAGAACTCGTAGGGCGCACCCCATTAGTGGAGGTGAGCGGATTTGAAAATCAAAAGGCAAGAATAGTTGTAAAGGTAGAGGCATTCAATCCTGGTGGCAGTGTGAAGGACCGCATTGCGTTGGCAATGATTGAGGACGCAGAGAAGAAAGGCGTGTTGAAGCCTGGTGCCACGATTATTGAGCCCACAAGTGGTAATACAGGTGTGGGACTGGCATGGGTGGGTGTGGCCAAAGGCTACCGAACCATTCTCACAATGCCCGAAACCATGAGTGTGGAGCGTCGCAATCTGCTGAAGGCTTACGGTGCAAAACTTGAACTTACGCCAGGGACTGAAGGCATGAAAGGTGCCATTGCCAGAGCGGAGCAGTTGCGCGCCACTATTCCTGGGGCAGTGATTCTGGGGCAGTTTGTGAATCCTGCCAATCCTGCAATCCACGAGCAGACCACTGGGGAGGAAGTTTGGACCGATACTGATGGGAAAGTGGATATTTTTGTGGCAGGCGTGGGCACTGGTGGCACGGTGAGCGGTGTGGGTAGCGCACTCAAAAAGCATAATTCTGCCGTGAAGGTGGTGGCAGTGGAGCCGGCTTCCTCCGCAGTGCTGACCACGGGAGTGCCAGGCAAACACAAGATTCAGGGTATAGGTGCAGGATTTGTACCATCTACCTACAATCCCGATGCCGTGGACGAGGTGATGACTGTGACCGACGACGATGCTTTCGCTGGTGCACGTAAGTTGGCACGCACAAAGGGGCTGCTTGTGGGCATTTCGTCGGGAGCGGCTTTCTCTGCAGCCCTCGCTTTGGCAAGGAAGGACGAGAACGCAGGCAAACTCATTGTGGCACTGCTGCCCGACACTGGCGAACGTTATTTATCCACCTCTTTATTTGAGTAAGAAAGATGAAAGCACCCTCTGTTTCCCAACTCAAGCGACTGATGGAACTGGTCGGTTATGTTATTTTTCCAGACTATTCCGATGTGCCTTCGTGGACCAATGGCAATGAGGCCATTCACGCAGTGCTCGCCGACCAACTTTCCACCATCACCTCCATTACTAATCCTGATAAAATGGCGGACGACTTTGTGCAGGCGTTGCCCGAAATTGCGAGGCTGCTTCACACCGATGCTCTCGCTGTGATGCACAACGATCCCGCTGTAAAGTCGATGCAGGAGGTAATACTTTGCTATCCTTTGGTAAAGGTGATGGTTCACTACCGCACCGCACATCAACTTCATTTGCAAGGCGTTCCCATTATTCCGCGTGTCATCACCGAGATGGCACATTCTGCCACAGGTATCGACATACACCCTGTCGCGCAGATAGGCGAGCATTTCTGCATCGACCATGGCACAGGCGTGGTGATTGGTGCCACCAGTGTAATTGGCAACCATGTGATGCTTTATCAGGGCGTGACACTTGGAGCGAAGAATTTCTCGTATGATGCCAATGGTGTGCCTATAGATATGCCGCGCCACCCCATTTTGGAAGACTATGTGACCGTGTATTCCAACACCTCGATACTGGGCAGGGTGAGGATAGGGCATCACACCATAGTGGGTGGTAACGTGTGGCTCACCCACGATGTGCCGCCTCACTCTCGTGTGCTCCAAAGTCGCGCCATAGAGGAACCGTTCTTTCAAGACGGCGCAGGGATATAAATTAGGCCGTGATAGATTTCTTCTTGCGCCCTTCCACCTTTTATGACATGCCTTTCGAATGTTTCGATGCTAACCATCAATGTGTCAACGCATTGGAAACATGCCAAAGGCATGTCCCAACGTTATGACGTTTTCGTTTTTGGTTAACAGTGTAGATTACCGCAAAAACACCGAATGAAATGCCGCAAAAATGCCGAACGAAATGCCACAAAAATGCCGAATGAAATGCCACGATGTATTGGAAACCGGCATTGTGCTTCTTCTGATTAAATTTGAAAGACTGATTGGGGGTGGATTAGCGCTTGCGGAATTGTTGGGGGGTGAGGCCGGTGTGTTGCTTGAAGTAGCGGCAGAAGAATGAAATGTCGCAGAAGTGGTAGTCCCACGACAATTCTTTGATTGACTTTTCTTCGGTGGCAAGCGATTGCTTGATTTGCAGCACCACATAATGGTCGATTACGCTTTTGGCGGTGTGGCCTGTGATGCGGCGTGTGACTATGCCCAAATACTTTGCCGACACGTTCAGCAGGTCGGCATAATAACTCACGTCGCGCGATTCACGGTAGCGGCTCTCCAACGCCCTCATGAAGCGGTTGAAGAGTTCGCGGATTCGTGGGCTGCCAGTTTCGGCCTTCTTTTCTTCGGGGTTGCGGTAAAGGTAGTCGTAGAAGCCGAGGAAAAAGGCTTTGAGTTGTAGCGTCACCAGTTGCTCCAGGCAGATGCAGCCCTCTTGCTCGAAATACAGTCGGAGCAGCGCAAACATATTGTTGATGATATTGGTGAGAATGGGCGACTCGGTGCGGCATCGGTCGGTTTTCAGTTGCGAATACACGGTTTGCTCCAGTTGCAGACTTGCCTCACGCAGCAGCGACGCTCCGTATTTCAGAATCTCTACCCCGAAATCTTCGGTACGGTTGGTCACCGCCACCACATCGTTGGGGAAAAGTGTGATGACCGAGCCCTTCTTCAAACGCCATTCCAAGAAATTCACGCCAATGGTGGCCTCGCCCTCACGGCAGAGCACAATCATGCCGTAGTCGATAGCCGTAGCCTCGCTAAACCATGATTCCGAGTGCTCCGATGTGAGGCTCACTTTTCGGTTGGAGCGCATCTCTATGTCTTTACCTTTCATCTCAGTTATGCTTTGCTGTGAATAGGATTAATTCTGATTTTTACCGCAAATATCGGAAATTTATGTAATATATCAGCACAAGTGTTCCCAAATATTCAATTATTGTGGATTTATTTGAAATCGTTGGGCTGTGAAAAGTAGGTAATTTTGCACCGAAAATTTTACTTATCACTGAATCAAACATTTTTATTGACAATGCACAAGAGATTACTATGCTGTGCTTGTGTGTGTATGCTGATGCCGAGTTACGGCATGGCGCAGACACAGCGCAGACTTACAGCCAACGAACTTTTCAGTATGATAGAGAGTGGCAATAGCACACTCAATGCCACTAAGACGGGCGTGAGCGTGGCGACGCAGGGCATAGAAGAAGCCAAAAACAAACGCTTGCCCGATATCAACGCCTCACTTTCGCTGAGTTATACCGGCAATGTGCTGATCACCGACCGCAACTTCAGTCACGCCAAGGGTGCAAGCCAACCTCACTTTGGCAATTCCTTCGCCCTTGAGGCGCAGCAGGTGGTGTATGCCGGTGGGGCAATCACCACAGGCATCAAACTTGCAGAACTCCAGAAGTCGGTGGCTGAAAATGCCGTTATGCTCACGCGCAACCAACTTCGCTTCATCGCCATCGGCCAGTTTTTGGAACTGTCGAAACTCGACAATGGCATCAAGGTGTATGACAGCAACATCGCCCTGACCGAACGCCTCATTGCCGACATCAAGGCTAAGCAGACACAGGGTATGGCGCTGAAAAACGACGTAACCCGCTACGAACTGCAAATGGAGTCGCTGAAATTGGGCAAACGCCAGTTGGAGGACCAAAAGAGCATTTTGAGCCACCAGTTGTGTAACGCGCTGGGGATTGAGGATGCCATCATCGTTCCCGATATCGACCTCACTGCCACAGGCTATGAACTGATGTCGGAAAAGGATTTGCAATCCGATGCGCTGGTGAATGCGCCGCAAATCCGCCAGTCGGAACTGGCGACCAATGTGGCAGAGCAGCAGTTGAAACTCGCCAAGAGCGAACTCCTGCCGAAAGTGGCTGTGGTGGCTGCCGACAATTTTACGGGACCGTTCACCTACGACATTCCGCCCATCAACAAGAATTTCAATGTGTGGTATGTGGGCGTGGGCGTGAAATACTCCCTCAGTTCGCTGTTCAAGACTCCAAAATCCGTTCGCAGGGCTGAGGCACAGTTGCGCCAGAGTCAAGAGGCACATGCCGTGACCAACGAGAATGTGAACAATCAGGTGCACCAAGCCTACACCATGCACCTGCAGGCGTATGTGGAACTGCGCACTCAGCAGAAAAGCGTGGAGTTGGCGAACCAAAACTTTCAGGTGGTTCAAAATCGCTACGCCAACCAGTTGGCACTCATCACCGATATGATTGATGCGTCGAACGTGAAACTCAATGCCGAACTGCAAGAGGTGAACGCGCAAATCAATATCGCCTACACATATTATAATGTGAAATACGTGACTGGAAAAATTTAAATCGCATTTAAAAAAATACAATCAAAACAAGATGAAAAAGAAGATACTTATTCGATTGATATACAACATTTGTGTGCTTGCCGTTCTTGCCGCTGGCGCATGGTTGGTGGTGGACCATTTCTTGCAATTTGAAGAAGGTGAATACACCGACAACGCCACCGTGCAGCAGCATATCACCCCGGTGAATGCCCGTGTGGGCGGATTCATCAAGGAAATCCGTTTCAATGAGTACCAACCAGTGCACAAGGGCGACACGCTGGTGGTGATTGAGGACAGCGAATACCGCTTGCAACTGGCGCAAGCCGAGGCGAATTTGCAGCGTGAGTTGGCTGGCGACGATGTCACCAGTTCCACCATTGGCGTTACGCGTCAGAATATGAGCGTGTCCGATGCTGGCGTGGATGAAGCGAGCGTCAGACTGGAAAACGCCCGAATCGACGACCAGCGCTACGCCCAACTGCTGAAAACCGATGCTGTGACCCAGCAGCAGTACGACAAAGTGCACACCGCCTATCTTGAGGCGCAAGCCCGCTATGAGCAAGCCGTGCGCAGCCGTGGCACACTCGCCAAAACCGAAACCGAGCAGGGGCACCGCCTCACGCAGAACCAGGCTGCCGTCAAGGTGGCGCGCGCGCAAATCCAGTTGGCGAAACTCAATCTCTCCTACACCGTGATTACTGCCACAGCCGATGGCGTGGTGGGCAAAAAGGACATACATGTGGGCCAACTTGTGCAGCCGGGGCAAACCATGGCAAGCATCGTGGACAATTCTGAATTGTGGGTGGTGGCAAACTACCGTGAAACGCAGTTGCCTAACATTCACGTGGGTTCGAAGGTGGATGTCACGGTCGATGCCGTCCCCGGTGTGGCATTCAAGGGCACGGTGGAGCGCATCAGCGATGCCACAGGCTCTGCCTACTCAATGATTCCACAAGACAATGCCACAGGCAATTTCGTGAAAGTGGAGCAACGCATACCCGTCAGAATCCACCTCGATGCCGACAAGAAAGCGCAGAGCAAACTCCGTGCCGGCATGAATGTGGTGTGCGTGATTAATAAGTGAAAAAGATGACCGACATCGATAACAAGAAACCAAAAACGGGCGGAAAGCCCAAGGCTGGCGGACCGCCCACCACTTTCTCCATGCCCATGTATCGGCAGTTTGTGCCGAAGTTCATACGGCCGTGGATATATCTGCTGCTTGCATTCTGCTTTCAGTTTGCCAACGGCATGTATCTCGGTGCCATGAACGATGTGGTGGGGGAGTGGAGCCTGATGCGTGAAGATGTGCAGATGTGCCTCTATGCCACGCTCATTGGCATGGCACTGTATTTCCCTGTGCTGTTTCGCATGAAATTTCGCTTCACCAACAAGAGCCTGCTGATGGTGTCGGCGGCGGTGATTGTGGTCTGCAACCTGCTTGCCACCATCAAAATGCCTCTGCCGGCGTTGTGGGCACTGTGCGTGGTGTGCGGCATGGCGAAGATTCAAGGCACATTCGAGTGCATGTCAAATATTCAACTATGGATGACACCCAAACGTGATTTCGGTGTGTTTTTCCCTATTCTCCACATTGTGTTGCTCACCTCTATAGAGGGGGCGGGCTATCTTGCCGCATGGTTTGCCTATCACATGCACTGGACCTATATGCACTGGTTTGTGATATTGCTGATGCTGATTGTGCTGCTCGTGCAAGCCCTGCTCACCAAGCCCTTCCGTGCCATGCCGCAGATTGTGCCGCTGAAGGGACTCGACTGGTTCGGCGCATTGCTTTGGATTGCATTCTGGCTACAGGTGGCGTGGCTGCTCAACTATGGCGACTGGCTCGACTGGTGGCATTCTCGCCAGTTCCGACTGGTGACAGGCACCGTGCTGATTACCTTTGCCCTGTGCCTCATTCGTATGCGTCAGCACCCCAAGCCATATATCGAGCCTGCCATGTGGAAATACCACAATGTGGTGCCTGTGATTTTGCTCATCGGCGTGGTGGAGGCTCTGTTTTCGTGCGAGCATGTGCTTGAAATGGTATATTATGAGGAAGTGATGCACTATACCGACCTCACTTACGAAGGACTCAACCAATGGTCGCTGCCAGGCATACTGGCAGGGTGCCTGTTTTCGCTGGGCTGGCTGAAGGTGATGCGCTGGAATGTGTATAAACTGATAGCGTTTGCGCTGTTTGCGTTTTGCCTCTATGCAGGAGGATTTTACTTCCTTGTGGATTCGGGCATTAGCATCACGCAGTTGCGCGTGCCGCTTGTGTGGCGTGGATTCAGTTATGCTGTGCTGTGCATCGCGTTTATGTGGTGTCTGCACGAAATCATGTCGTTCGAGCACTTCTTTCAGGCACTTTCGGTGTTCAACGTGCTGCACATGTTTGTGGGCGGACTGATGGGTGCCGCGCTCCATAGCCGAGGCATGAAATACTATGTGGGCGACGGTTTTGCGCGCTGTTCGGGTTATATCGACAGCGTGAGGATGAGTGCCACGCAAATCGACTTCCCACAGATGATGGAAAATTTGTTAGAAGGTTTCATGGCGCAAAGCATAAAGATACTGTTTGGGTGGACTTTGCTTGCCGGCATGTTTTTCGCCGCCCTCATGCTGCTCTGGGATATACCCATGGTGCGCCACCAAATCAAGCACATACCGGCTTGGCCCATCGTGGGTATGAGAGTGCTCCGCAACATTAAGCGCCAGGCTCGTCGTGAAAAGCGAACTGCCACAGTGGGCTAATGGAAAATCAGTGGAGCAAATCGCTCACATGCCTTGCATAAAGAGGCAATAAAATGCACGTTACAGAACGAAATGATTCGAATCATTTCGTTCTCCGTCTTATTTGCAGTATCTTTGCAACTATGAAATCACTACGCGAACTTTATAAAATAGGCAAAGGTCCTTCTTCGAGCCATACTATGGGCCCTCAGAAGGCCGCCCAAATCTTCGCCGCCCAAAACGAGGGTGCCATATCTTTCAGCGTAACACTCTATGGCAGTTTGGCCGCAACAGGCAAAGGTCACATGACCGACGTGGCCATTGAGGAAGTGCTGAGCCCCCTTGCACCCACCACCATCGTGTGGGAGCCCACCAAGTTTTTGCCATTCCACCCCAACGGCATGACTTTCAACGCCATTCACGCCAACGGTCGTCCTAACGCATCCTGGACGGTTTACAGCGTTGGCGGAGGCACTCTTTCAGAGGGCGACCACCCCACCGGTGTGTTACCCCCATCGCCCGACATCTATCCGTTGAGTCATCTGAGCGACATTAAGAAATGGTGTTACGACAACGGTCGTGCTTATTGGGAATATGTCAACGAGCACGAAGACTCTGGCATCTGGGACTACCTGCAGGAGATATGGGAAGCTATGAAGCGCAGTGTGGAGCGCGGCATTGAGCAAGAGGGCCGTCTGCCTGGTCCGCTCAACCTTCAACGCAAGGCTTTCACCTATTATGTCAAGGCTCAAGGCTACCGCAGGAACCTTCAGACACGTGGCTTGGTTTATTCCTACGCCTTAGCTGTAAGCGAGGAAAACGCATCGGGTGGCACCATCGTCACCGCTCCCACCTGTGGCTCGTGCGGCATCATGCCAGCTGTGCTCTACCACCTTGCTAAGGGTCACGAATTTTCCGACATCAAGATTTTGCATGCCCTCGCAACTGGAGGTCTTGTGGGCAATATCGTGAAACAGAACGCCAGCATCTCAGGTGCCGATGTGGGTTGCCAGGGAGAGGTGGGCGTTGCATGCGCCATGGCCTCAGCCGCCGCTTGCCAAATTTTCGGGGGCAGTCCGGCACAGATTGAGTATGCCGCTGAAATGGGGCTTGAGCACCACCTTGGCATGACCTGCGATCCCATCTGCGGACTGGTTCAGATTCCTTGCATCGAACGCAACGCCTTCGCTGCCACACGTGCTCTCGACTCGAATCTCTATGCTACGTTTAGCGACGGAAAGCACCGCGTCAGCTTTGACCGCGTGGTGCAAGTAATGAAACAAACAGGTCACGACCTGCCCTCACTCTACAAGGAGACGTCGGAAGGTGGGTTGGCCGCCCAACAGCTGGTTTAATACGGTTCAGTGGATAAATACTGGGGGGACTGAAACAAAAAACATAAAAAACAGCCTTTTAGCGATGCCAGTGCTTCGCACCTGTC
>OIYV01000143.1_pt1 | contig 48560 bp, 40 predicted proteins | sample 1588251 | NCBI WGS metagenome assembly OIYV01 (sample SAMN03283282) | human gut metagenome | biome: human-associated habitat; material: feces | host: Homo sapiens | place: Peru | collected 2012
CCACCACAAAATCAACCACTTGCGCCAACGCCTCACCACCAAACGCCCGCACCCCACCGGCAAAGAAAAAGCACTCCACACCTATTATTGAAAGTTGGGAGTGCCCATATGTAATCAGCAAAAAAAACGGCAATATCGCCCCCTGCAGACTTTTTCAGTGCTTTCGCCAAAGGCATGTCCCTACGCTATGGTGTTGTCGTATAAAAATCCCCACCATGCATTTCTGCAGATGGGGAGTTGTAGGGTTGGTGAATATCATTTAGATAAAATTTGATTGATGAGAGCACTAACGTCGTCCATATCCACAGTTCCATCATGGTTGATGTCGCCTTCTGTATAGGTATCGCCACTGCTTCCAGGTTTTCCGTTGTCATCCCAAATAGTAGCAAAATTTTTCCAATATGCCCTTATTTGATAGTATTTATTGCATCCCTCTGGAATGTGTAGTATGGCATTGTTGTATATTTGGGCATTAAAAACTTCTTCTGGTAATGTGATAGGGTCTTTGTACTTTGTAAAGATTTCTCGTAAACCGTTACAGTCGTTAAACGCCCCTTTTCCTATACTTGTAACTGAAACTGGGATTTTAATAGTAGAGATTCCTGCGCATTTGTTGAACGCATAGGAACCGATGGTAATGGTTGAGTCAGACAGTGTGATAGATTTCAAGTTATTGCAACCACTGAATGCGTAATTATCTATTGTCTTAACAGAGTTGGGAATTGTGATGGTGGTTAAACCAGTACAATTCTCGAACGCGTTTTTACCGATTGTTTTAACTAACATGGGGATTTTGATAGAAGTTAAACCTGTGCATCCTGTGAATGCGTGTTCGCCGATTGAAACTACTGAGTCTGGAATGATGATTGAGGTTAGTTTGTTACAACCATTGAAAGCGTTTACGCCAATTTCGGTAATACTATTTGGCATACTTACAGATGTGACTTCTGGGCTTCCTGAAAATGCACCAATAATAGCAGTTACTTTATACGTTTGTTTGTTATAGGTGACAGTTGAGGGGATTGATATAGAACCCTTGTAAGGCACTCTATGCACAGTAATATCAGGGTTCCAATACCAATTGCTTACAACAGCCACAGAAATGCCATCTTCAAGCCTGTTGTATGCGATTCCGTCGACCTCAAAATCTCTTGCAAAAGAGGATGCTGTGCTTAGCAAAAATGCTAATGCGATAAAGAAAGTCTTCTTCATAATTATTTTGTTTTTGTGTTTCTCACGCCCCCTGTTGAAACGGTTTTGACTTGTTTGTTATTAAAAAGTGAAAGCGTGGGACGATGTCGCTGTCAATTGTAACAAAGGCATCGCCAAACGCCTAAACACAGAATTGAACAACCCACCCCCACGCTGAAGCCTATATAGCCTCCCCTGATAGAAATGGGGGTGGTGAATACAAGCACAGCGAAGGCGTTTCATGTTGCCTCAATATCCTCTGTGTTATGAAATTGGCGATTTCTTGTTACAGGATTTGAAGCGAAAACGCTTTCGAATAATATGTTATGCAAAATGCACTTGTTGAAGCATTTGCCCTCAACAATGCAAATTACAATCACAAAAATACAGTATTTTTACAGATAATCAAAGCATTATCTTCAAAATCTTTTTTTTCACACAGAAAAAATGTGGAAAAATTGCAGGAAAGTGCGAGTTTCTAAAACAAATAGCACTTTGGGGTAAAGTTGGGGGTAAAAAAAGAGAGCCGCTTGGTTTTGCGACCCTCTTATGGGGATTCTTGGAGCACTTGGAGTGATTGGAGCACTCTGAGGCTCTAATCTCTAACTTCTAATCTCTAATCTCTAATTTCTAATTTCAGAAATTATTTTTTAAGCCATTGGTCGAGCCAGCGGAAGTATTCGCGCTGCCAGAGAATGCTGTTTTGTGGTTTGGTCACCCAGTGACATTCGCTTGGGAAGAGCACCATGCGAGCAGGAATGCCACGCATTCTTGCTGCGTTGAAGGCTTGCATAGTTTGGCTGTAAGAGATACGGAAGTCGTTTTCGCCAGTCACCACGAGGATTGGGGTGTCCCAGTTTTGAACGTAGTTCTTAGGGTCGGCTTCACGGTAGCTGCGCATAGCCACTTCGTTGCCCTTATCCCAAGGTGCACCACCGAGGTCCCAGTTCACGAACCACAATTCTTCGGTTTCGCAGTATTGAGCGCGAAGGTCGAAGATACCAGCGTGTGAGAGGAAGCAAGCGAAACGCTTCTGGTGGTTGCCAGCAAGCCAGTAAACTGAATATCCACCAAAACTTGCACCCACAGCACCCATGTGATCGCCGTCGATGTAAGGTTTTTCCTTCATAAAGTCGGCTGCGCTCAGGTAGTCCTTCATGCACTGACCAGAGTAGTCGCCAGAGATTTGCGCATTCCATTCGGTGCCGAAGCCAGGCAGACCGCGACGGTTAGGAGCGAACACCACATAGCCGTTTTCTGCCATGATGCGGAGGTTCCAACGGTAACTCCAGAATTGGCTTACAGGAGATTGAGGTCCACCTTCGCAGAACAAGAGTGATGGGTATTTCTTGTTAGGGTCGAAGTTTGGAGGCAGGAGCACCCAAGTGGTCATCATCTTGCCGTCGGTGGTAGGAATCATCATCTTCTCGCACTTCACATCGCCGAGCGTGTTCATGATTGGGTCGGTCACGCTTGAGAGTTTCACAGGCTCTTTGCCCACCTTGAAACTATACACCTCGTTAGGCTCAAGGAAAGAGTGGCGGCATGTGATGAGTAAGTCTTTGCCTGCAAATTGCAGACCGTCGTAGTCGTACTGTCCGCCAGCCACTTGTTCCACCTTGCGGTTAGCCACATTCATGCGGAAAATAGGCATGGTGCCTTGGTAAGGGCAGATGAAATAGATATACTTTTCATCGGGCGACCAAGTGATGAAGTCCACGCTGTAATCCCAGTCGGCGGTGAGGTCCACTTTCTTGTCGCCGTCGAGCATGAAGATACGGTTTTTGTCGGCCTCGTAGCCATCGTGCTCCATTGAGAGCCAAGCGATTTTACCACTCTTCGACACGGCAGGATTGTTGTCGTAGCCCATCATGCCCTCGGTCAGATTCTTGGTGTCGCCAGTGGCGATGTCGTATTGATAGAGGTCGCTATTGGTGGAGATGGCATATTCCTTGCCAGTTTTCTTACGGCACACATAAATCAGGCTCTTGCTGTCGGGGAGCCATGCCAACTGCTCAACACCGCCCCAAGGGCGCATTGGCGATTCAAACTGAGTGCCTTCGAGCACGTCTTTTAATGCGGTCACCTCGTTGCCGTTAAATTCGCCCACGAAAGGATGAGGAATTTCGGCGGTCCATTCATTCCAGTGGCGATACATCAAATCGTCGATGATACGGCCATCGGTTTTCTTCAGGTCGGGATAGCGGTCTTGGGTGGATTCGCCATACTTCACAGTTGAAACGATAATCACCTTTTTTTCATCGGGACTGAGAACGAAGCCCTCAATGTCCTTTTCCATGTTCGACACGCAACGGCGGTCGGTGCCGTCGGCGTTCATCACCCACATCTGGTTCACGCCTTTTTCGTTAGGGTAGGCGAAAGCAATCTTCTTGCCGCCCTCAAACCACACAGCGTTGGTTTCGCTTTTCTCGGTGTTGGTGATTTGCACAGCGTTTTTGCCGTTGATGTCCATCACCCACAACTCGCGGTTGCTGTTGTTGTTCTCAATGTTAGGAGTGCTAACACCATAAAGCACTTTCTTGCCGTCGGGCGACACTTGCGCATCGCTCACGCGACCGAGTGAGTTGAGCAACTCAGGCGTAAACTTCGCTGCGGCGTGTGCACCAGTAGCAGTTACAGCCATCATAGAAGCCATAATCAATGGTTTTACAAAATTCATAAATCTTCTTTTTTATCTGTTAATACTGAATTTCATAATAATTAATGCAAAGATAACAAAAGAGATTCATTTTGCTCAAAACAATCAAAGAATAAAATTTCTCAAGCCCCATTAAAAAGAAAAAAAGAAATTAGATGTTAGAAATTAGAAGTTAGATTTTGCTTGAGTTATCGAATTTTCGATATTTCGATATTTCGAATTATTCGACTTGTGTGGACTTTCAGAGTTATAATTTCAGCATGTTTTTTTGGGGGTGGGGGATAGAGGAAGGAGTGGTAGATAAGTTGCTGTTGGGCTTATCTACCACTCCTATTAGATGGGTTATTGTAAATAATTTACTGGGGGATTATTTCAGGATTTGGAATTGGCCAATGAGGGGGAGTTGTTTGAATTCACCCTTCACGGCGTTGATGATGCCGATGATGGCTAAAACCAATAGGAGAAGCCATGCCAAACCTAATGCAATGCCCACTATGCCGGCAAGCGCGTAGGAGATGAATGCCACGATTTTGATGACCACTTGCACAAAAATTGAGTAAGCCACGCCTGTAATCAGGAGAATAAGACCTTGGTTGGCGTGGAAACGGGCAAATTTCGATTCTTTGGCTGCTAAAATCGGGATTAAAACCAGAATGCCAAAATAGGCGAGCACCGCCATCACTTTGTTTTGCTCTATATCTTGTTGTGGAGTTTTGGGAGGTTCGATCATTGGTGCGCCACATTGTGGACATGCCATCACTCCGTCGGCTACTTGTGCACCACATTTTCTACAGATACGCATAGGCTTGATTAGTTAAAGTTAATAAATATGATTTTTGCTTTTCTATTCGATGGGTATTTAGTGCAAAAATAAGCAAAAAAATGGAAAAACATTAATTGTTAGGTTAATAATTTGTCCAAAAATGCTTGCTTTTGGTTGAATATTCGGTTTACGGGTTTTGTTCATTTGTTTTTATCTACCTTTGCGAGGTCGTTATGATTCTCCGCTCTTTTAGCAGCGCAACACTTTGAGAAAACGAAGAATCATACACGGCACTTTTTTTGAGGCACTCTCGTGCGATGCCGCTTGTGAAAGTGAGGATACGCAGGTGCTCATGATAAGTATTAAGAATGTTGCGTGATTATAAAAAGGTATTACATATTATCAAAAAGGAAATGAAATTTGCTTTGTATTTTTGTCTCGCTCTCGGCGCTTTCACCACGGTGAATGCACAGGAGACGCTCACATTGAGCCAGTGTTTGGAGATGGCTGTTGACAACAATTTGTCGCTCCAGCGAAGCCGTAACGAGATAGTGAAAGGAAAAATCTCCATTAGCGAGAATCAAGCCAAACTGTTGCCACAGGTGAACGCCGTGGCACAAATCAACGACAATTTTGCGCCACCAGTATCGGTGACCGATGGCAGGGCATACGGAAAGGCATACAATGTGACCAAAACCCTCCAGTATAATGCCGCTATCGGCTTGCAACTCCAAATGCCCATCTACAACCAAATGGCGCGTACGGCAGTGGAGGTGTCGAAGATTGCCGACCGACTCAACCAGCTCTCTTACGAGAAGGCACGCGAGGACATCATCATGCAGACTGCCCAAACCTACTATATGGCGCAAAACACTTTGGAGCAGATTAGACTGGTGAACGACAATATCAAGCGACTGGAAGAACTCCGCAACATCACCCAAGCCTTTTACGACAATCAAATGAGCCTTGAGGTGGACGTGAAGCGTGTGAACTTCAATATTGAAGACCTCACCGTGCAGCGCGACAACGCCCTTTCCATGCTCCAGCAGCAATACACCATGCTCAAATTCATCATCGACTATCCTGCCGAAAAGGAAATCAAGGTGACCGACATCAACCCAGGGCAGATTGACGAGGTGAACGCTTGCGGACTCAACACGGGCTTGTATGAACTCCAACTGCTCGACCAAAAGAAGGTGCTTGCACAAAAGCAGACCAAACTTGCGAAAGACGCCTACTTGCCAACAGTGAGCCTGACAGGCAATTTGATGTATTCAGCCTACACCGATAAGTTTGAAAACTGGTTCCGCTCTGGCGACTCAAATCACTGGTATGGCTCCAACGGCATCGGCATACAGGTGAGAGTGCCCATCTTCGACGGATTCGGTAAACGCTCGAAAATCAAAAAAGCCAAGGCAGAGGAAGAAAGCGCACGCCTCGGCTATGAAGACGCATACAAGCAACTGCAAGCCAACTATATGAACGCCGTGAGCGAGGTGAACAACTGCCAACGCAACTACAAAAAGCAGTACGACAACTACACGCTGGCGCAGGACGTTTACAACGTCACAGCCTATCAATATAAGGAGGGCGTGACCTCAATGACCGTGGTTCTTCAAGACGAAATGCGCATCAGCGAGGCGATGAACAATTACCTGAACGCCTACTATCGCTATAAGGTGGCAAACCTCTCGCTGCTAAAACTCACTGGTCAACTGGAGCAGTTGAAGTAAGAATTTAGACGTTAGAAATAAGATAGATTTTAGAAAAAAACAGACTTAAGATATGGAAAATAAGGAAAAGACAAGTGCAAAAGAAACACCTGAAGAAAAGGTGACCGCAACAGAAACTTGCCAAGAAAATGCGAGCGAAAACGAAACTCCAGAAGCCAAGACCAGCAATGGCGAAGTGACAAAAAAGGACATTAAGCCGTTGAGAGGCCGTCGCTTGGTGGTGAGCCTGGTGTGCATCGGCATCATAGCCTATGGTTTGTGGAGACTGGTGGACGTGTTTAAAGAATACACAGCCAGCGAAACTTGCAACGACGCTCAAATTGAGCAATACATCACTCCCGTGAATCTGCGTGCATCGGGATATATCGCAAAGGTGTGCTTTAAAGAGCATCAGGAAGTGCATAAGGGCGACACCCTGCTCATTCTCGACGACCGCGAATACCGCATTCGCCTGATGGAGGCAGAGGCGGCGCTGAAAGATGCTAAAGCGGGCGCAAATGTGATCAGCGCCACTGAGCAAACCACCCAAACCTCGGCTTCGGTGTATTCGGCTTCGATTGACGAGATTGAGGTGCGCCTTGCCAAACTTTCAAAAGATATTGAACGCTACCGCAACCTTGTGGCAAACAAGGCTGCCACACCTATCCAACTCGAACAACTTGAAGTGGAATACGATGCCACCAAGAAGAAACTTGAGGCAGCAAGAAAGCAACAGGAAGCCGCTTACAAGGGTGTGAATGAGGTGACCACACGCCGTGGCAACGTGGATGCCGCCATTCAGCGTGCTGAAGCCGCTGTGGAAATGGCTCGCTTGAACCTCTCATACTGTGTGGTGGTGGCTCCATGCGATGGCAAACTCGGTCGCCGCACCATTGAGGAAGGACAGATGGTGAACGCTGGCACCACTATCACCTACATTATCCCCGACAATCAAAAGTGGGTGATTGCCAACTACAAGGAAACCCAGATTGAAAATCTGCATGTGGGTCAGAAGGTGCGTATGACGGTAGATGCTTTGAACAACGAAGTGTTTGAAGGCACAGTTACAGCCATTTCAGGCGCAACAGGCGCAAAGTATTCACTTGTGCCAACCGACAATTCTGCTGGCAACTTCGTGAAAATCCAGCAGCGTGTGCCTGTAAGAATTGATTTCACCAACATCAGCAAAGAGGACAACGACCGCCTTGCTGCTGGTATGATGGTGGTAGTGAAAGCAGAGAGAAAAGATAGGCAGTAAGCGCCATGGCTGAAGATTATAAGAATTATCCGTTTTATAAATGGGTGCCGAAGCCACTTGGCATCATCTTCATGATTATCCTCTTCGTGCCTATGATCACGATGAGTGGTGTATATTCCGCCAACAGCGGAGAGATGATGGGTGGACTTGGAATCCAGTCGGAATACATCGTGTTCGCAGGTTTCTGCACCTCGATAGGTATGGCGGCGTTCTCGCCGTTCTTCTACGAGCTGGTGTGCATACGCCGCGAAAAGATGATGTGTCTGGTGGGATTTGCCATACTGTTCGTGCTCAGCAACATCTGCGCCCAAACCGAATCGCTGTTCGTGCTCGGACTGTGCAGTTTGCTCATGGGCTTCGTGCGCCAAACGCTGATGATGGCACACCTGTTTGTGCTTATCAAGTATGCTTTCGGCATTGAGGCGTGCAACAATATCACCCCAGGCAACGAACCTACCACCGAAAAAGCGTGGGACGCTATCGACACCGAGAAAATGGTGTCGCAGCCAGTCATCTACTGCTTCTTCATGATTATCGGTCAACTCAGCACATGGCTCACCGCATGGCTGGCTTACGCCTACGAGTGGCACTATGTGTACTATTTTATGATGGCATTTATGCTGGCTGGTATCATCATCGTGTTCTTCACCATGCCATACCACCCCTATGCCATGCCTAAATTCCCAATCACATTCTCCAAGTTTGGCAATGTGATGGTGTTTAGCATCATGCTGTGCTCATTCGCGTATGTGATGGTGTTTGGCAACACATTGGACTGGTTCGATGATAAGTCAATACGCTTCTCCGCTATTGTGTGCGTGATATTCACTGCGCTGTTCATCTATCTGGAAATGTCGCGGAAATCGCCGTATTTCATCATGGAGGTGTTCAAACTCAGGGTGATTAACTATGGTGTGCTGCTGTTCTTCCTGCTGATGATTGCCAACTCCAGCGCCATGTTTGTGAACGTGTTTACGAATGTGGGCATGAAGATTGACAACTGGCAGAGTGCCACCTTGGGCAACTGGGTGATGGTGGGCTATTTCGCAGGCGTGGTGTTTGCGATTATAGCCAGCCGCAAGAATGTTCACCTGAAGTGGATGTATGCCCTCGGTTTCTTGTTCATTGGTGCGTATGCGCTGTATATGTTCTATGAGGTGCAAAACGAAGGCATGTTGGAGCGCATGAAGTGGCCAATCATTATCCGCTCCACCGGTATGATGCTGCTCTACTCGCTGATTTCCACAATGGCAAACCAGCGTATGCCTTACCGATTCTTATCTACATGGGTGTGTATCATGCTCACCGTGCGTATGGTGATAGCACCAAGCATCGGAGCGGCGCTTTATACCAAAGTGCTGCAACAGCGCCAACAATATTATGTGACACGCTTTGCACAGGATTACGACCGCACCAACATTGATGTGGCGAAAAACTACGATCAAACCGTGCGCGGTATGCAATATCAAGGCAAAACCGAAACCGAGGCGCAAAATATGGCAGCCATGACGGTGAAGGGCAAACTACAGGTGCAAGCCACCCTCACATCTATTAAAGAGATGTCGGCATGGACCTTCTATCTCTGCATGGCGTGCGCGCTGCTCATGTTCCTGCTCCCGTGGCGCAAACGCAACATAAAAGAACTCACGCACGAGTACTTTATGAAAAATGTAAACACAAAGTCGTTAGGCTTTAGGTAGAACCTTTTTGATACTATTTATATAAACAAGACGGAGAATTTGCGCGATGCAAATTCTCCGTTGCTGTTTGTGTATTTTGTATATTTTGTATATTTTGTATATGTGGGTTTAGGTGTTGAGGAGGGCGGAGAGGATTGATGCCACATGCCCTGGCACGATAACGTGGTGGTTGCCGATGGGGGCGGTGAGGAAATAGGTGGCTTGTTCTGGTTTTGTGAGTTGGAGCACTTGTTGCGTACGGCACAGGTTTGGCTCTGCAAGGCTGCGCTCCAATGTGGCTTCGGCGGTGAAATGGCGTGAAAGGTCGCCGCTCACCTTAAAAATTGTGACAGGTCCCTCTGCCATATATCCACGAATGCCGATACCGATACCGCTCTCAAAATGGGTGTCGAGTTCGTAGCGAGTGACCATATTCAGAGGAATGGTGCAGTGAGCCACCAGCATTTCGCCAGTTTTGGGGTCGATGCGAGATGGGTTGGCTTGGAATCCCGAAACGCCAGTCACGGCTTTGGTAATCATCATCGTGAGCAAGGAGGGAATATCGCCCTCGCAGCCAGCCACTATGCCCTCGGCGTTGAGGCGCGCAAGTGCGTAGCAACTGGTGTTGCGCACCACGCCCAGCAAGTCGAAGCAGCGAATGGTGAAGCCGTTTAAGCGATGTCGGCTCACCACCTCTTTCAGCGCATAATAGAGTTTCACGGCACCTGGCACAGCCTCTTTAGTCGCCTTGGTGGTGGCTTTTTCGGCGAGTGTGGCGCAGTCGCTTGGCGTGTCGGCTATGGCATTGTAGGCATCAACCACCTCGTCGATGGCAATGTTCACAATCTCGATTCCGAGTTTCTGTTTCACCGCCACAGGGCTTGCGATGCTTGAAATCAGCCAGTCGCTTGGTGCGCCTATCACACCGAGCCTCATGCCGATGAGTTTTTTGCGTGCGCTTTCCACCTGTGCCAACTCCTTCACGCGAGTGCTGATGTACGTCGCATCGCCATGAATGATTTCGCCCTTCAACTTGTTCATGTTCAGATAGGAAAGAATCTCCATCGACGCCGCCAGCGAGTTGCTTTTGCCAGAGGTGAGCAGATAGAATGGACGTGAACTGCGCTCCATCAGCAGAGGCTGTATTTTCTTAAACACTCCCTCGGTGCCGCCTGTGCGCACATATATCAAATTGAGGTCAGCGTTGCCGTAGGCGCTGTAATCGCTGTCCTTGAAATCGTATTCAAAATCAAGAGCACCCAAAAATTCCTTAGTGGCTTGATTGATAGCTACCTTATCGTGAAGTTCCGAAGTGATGGTGTAAATTGAGATATTCATATCGTGATATTGTTTCGTTGGTTGTCATTACTTTAGTTTGAAAAGACAAAAATATGACTTTTCCTCCAATAATAAAAGCCCTTGCCACAGGAAATGCGCCCTAATTTGTATCTTGTTATAATAATTGGTTCATATAGTTTATAATCTCAAAAGTGGTGTAAAAAAATTATATCTCTCCAAAAACTTTACTTTTTCGAGAATCTTGTTTAAATTTGTATTATTGTTATTGGCTTTAGAGTTATTAGCATTAATAATAGATGATAAGCAGAAAAAGCTGCAATTGAAATGAATGGAACTACACCACATATAGTACAGTATCAAGGCTCAAAACGAAATCTTGCGCCTCAAATACTTCGTTATATTCCCCAAAAGTTCAATCGTTTGATAGAACCTTTTGCTGGCATGGCGGCAATAACAATAGCCGTTTCAAGTCAAAATCGAGCAGATCGCTATCTCTTGAATGACTTAAATAAGCCCCTTGTTAATATTTTGGAGGAATCTATCACCAACCCTCAGCGACTTATTGATAATTATACTAAAGTTTGGTGTGAGCAGTTGACTTTTGAGGGTGGTAGTGTTGAGCACTTTTATAAGGTGAGAGAAGATTTCAATAAAGGAAATCAATGTGCGGCAAATATGTTGTATTTGCTGGCTCGTTGTGTGAAGGGTTCGGTTCGTTATAGTAGTTCTGGAATGTTCAATCAATCTCCTGACAAGCGCAGAATGGGCACAAATCCAAAAAATCTTGCTCGGAACGTGTATATGATTTCAAGTCTTCTCAAAGGAAAGACGGAATTTATGTCGAACGATTATCGAGAAGTGACGAAAAATGCGAAATCAGGCGATATCGTGTATATGGATCCTCCGTATCAAGGTGTTTGCACATCAAGAGACTGTCGTTATTTTTCAGGTATTGATTTCAACGAGTTTGTGGATTGTGTGGAGGATTTGAATCGTAGAGGTATTGATTTCATTATTAGCTATGACGGCACTTGTGGAGATAAGCAGTATGGACATGATTTGCCTGCTGAATTGGGTCTGAAAAAAGTGATGTTAAACGCTGGTCTTTCAAGCCAAAGTCTGTTTTTGGGCAAAAAAGAAACGACACGTGAAGCCCTGTATTTAAGCCGAAATCTACGCAATATCGTAGTCCCAATGATGAATGAACAATTATCATTAGCGTTATGAAACTTTCAGAAGAAGATTTGAGTAAGTTAAACTTGATTAAGGACAAGCGTCCTTCGGTAGTAATACAGCATATCATAAAAAATGGCTACATAACTACGGAAGAATTGACCCGCGTCTATGGTTATGAGCATGCTCCTCGTGCAGCAAGAGATGTTAGGGAGCGTGGGGTGAATTTGGAAACCTATCGAGTGAAGTCGTCTGATGGAAGAACGATTGCTGCATATAGATTTGGCAATCCTGTTTTTGTGGAAGACAAAGTTCAAAAGACAGCAGGGCGCACAGCACTGTCGCAGGCATTGAAAAAAGCACTTGTCGATAAATATGGAACGGTATGCTCTATCTATCATCAGCAAATTGATGAGCGATTATTGCAAATCGACCACAGAATACCATACGAAATTGGAGGTGAGCAAGATGAGAAGAATATTGACTGTTATATGCTGTTGAGCCCCTCTGCGAATAGGGCAAAATCTTGGACTTGTGAGCATTGTTCCAACTGGACGAAAAAGGATGTGGATTTTTGCCGTTATTGCTTTTGGGCGCACCCTGAAAACTACACTCATATTGCTGGAAAAGAAGAGCGTCGGATTATAATCACATTCACAGATAATGAAGTTGAAGATTACAATCGCTTGATTAGTTTAGTTGGACAAGATAATGCCGAGAAAACGATAAAAAACCTTATAAGTGATTATATTAACAAATAATCACTCACTATATATAACCAATATTTGTTTACACCCCAGGGGATTTTATTTACGCTTTTTGTGGGGGCGGGCTGGCACGAAACTGCCTGTTGGGCCCTGGTGTGGGTGGTAGTCGCCTCGCCTATTGCGGCTTGGTGCATCCTCTCTGTGGGTTGTTGCCCCTTTACTTTTGGGGGCTGTGCCTTGCCTTTGTGTAGTAGCACTTTGCCTTTGGGCGTTTGCACCTTGCCTTTGTGGGGTGGTGGAGTGGTAGGTGGTGGTGCCGCTGTTGGGGTAGAGGCGTGTGAGCAGGTCGGGGCGGTGGAGACGGCGCAGCGAAGCCACGATGTCGGGCTTGTTGGCTTTCTCATACCAGAAAAAATATTTGCGCTGGGCAAGTTTTTCCTCTTTCGCCTTAGCCGAATACACTGGCTGGAGCGTGTAGGGGTGGAAACCTGTGTAGAAAGTTTCGGTGCTCACCGTCATGGGTGTGGGCGTGAAATCCTGCACCTGTTCGAGGTGGAAATCAAGTTCTTTGGTGATAGCCGCCAATTCCGCCATATCTTCCTCGGTGCAACCTGGGTGCGAAGAAATGAAGTAAGGAATGATTTGCTGCTTCAGTCCGTATTTCTCGTTTAAGCGGTCGAAAATAGCCTTGAACTGGTAGAACAGGTCGAACGAGGGTTTGCGCATCAGGTTGAGCACTTTGTCGCTGGTGTTCTCTGGAGCCACTTTCAGTCGGCCCGACACATGGAAGCGAATCAATTCCTCATTGTATTGCCGATTCACCTTGTCCACTTTCTCATCGCCGGTTTTGTGCATGGAGAGGTCGTAGCGCACACCGCTGCCGATAAACGACTTTTTCACCTCAGGCATCGCATCTACGGTGTGGTAGATGTCGAGCAAGGCACTGTGGTCGGTGTTCAGATTGCTACATGGCTTAGGGTGCAGACACGATGGGCGAGCGCAGCGTTGGCATCGCTCCAAGTCTTTGCCGTGCATACCATACATGTTGGCGCTCGGTCCGCCCAAGTCGCTGATATATCCCTTGAAATCGTCCATCGCCACCACTTGTTTCACCTCGCGCATAATGCTCTCCTTGCTTCGCGACGCAATGAATTTGCCTTGATGCGCGCTGATGGTGCAAAATGCGCAGCCACCGAAGCAACCACGGTGCATATTCACCGAGTGGCGAATCATCTCGTAGGCTGGGATTCGCTTGCCATTGTAGCGAGGGTGGGGCAGACGGGTGTAGGGAAGGTCGAAAGTGGCATCAATTTCCTCGGTGGTCATCGGAGGATTGGTGCGGTTCACCTTTATTGCCACATTGCCAGTGGCTTGCCACAGCGTGTGACCATGCCACAGGTTTGATTCAATCTCGATGTTACGGAAATTCTCCGCTTGTTTTTTCTTGTCGTGCAGGCATTCCTCAAAAGAGTGAAGCACCACATCGCTTCCATCGGTGGGAATCTCGTCGAGCGGACGGCGAACCATCGTTTGAGGTATGTCGAGCAGTGCCTCGATGGGCATACCATCGTTGAGGGCATCGGCAATTTGAAGCATCGGCTTCTCGCCCATGCCATACACCATGATGTCGGCAGGACTTTCCATCAGAATCGACGGCACAAGGCGGTCTTTCCAATAGTCGTAATGGGCAAGTCGGCGTAGCGAAGCCTCGATACCACCAGCCACCACAGGCACATCGGGCCAGAGGCGTTTCAGAATCTCGCTATACACCACGGTGGGGCAGTCGGGGCGTTGCCCTGCTCTGCCGTCGGGAGTGTAGGCATCATCGCTACGGCGGCGACGGTTGGCGGTGTAGTGGTTCACCATCGAGTCCATGGCACCTGCGCTCACACCGAAAAACAGACGAGGGCGGCCCAACTTCTTGAAATCGCGCAAATCGTCGCGCCAGTTAGGTTGAGGCACGATAGCCACATTGTAGCCATGCGCCTCCAGCACACGACCAATCACAGCCGCGCCCATGGAAGGGTGGTCGATATAGGCATCGCCAGAGAAAATAATCACATCAATGTGGTCCCAACCCAAATGGTCGATTTCCTTTTTTGTGGTGGGGAGCCATTGCTTGTTGATACGGTGGTCGCGTTCGTTGTCGTGTCGTTGCTTCATGCCTTATTTTTGCTCGATTTTTTCTTTGAGTTTGATAATTTCGTCGCGGTATTGTGCCGCTTCCAGGAATCGCATCTCCTTGGCGGCTTTCACCATCTCGGAATTGAGGCGTTCGATAGCCTTGTTAATGTCGTGCGCAGCCATATATTGCACCACAGGGTCGGCGGCTATGCCACTTGCTGGGCGGAACTCGGCTTGCACCTGTTTTTGCAGCGGTGTGTAGTCCACCACATTGTTTTCGTATTTGCGAGCGTGTTTTGCCACAGTCTCGCTTGGCTGGAGTTCGGTATCTACGCCGATAATTGCATTGCGCGCCTTGATAATGGCTTGTGGCGTGATGCCGTGCTCTTCGTTGTATTTCAGTTGGAGCGAGCGGCGACGGTCGGTTTCATCGATGGTTTTCTGCATCGAAGCGGTGATGGTGTCGGCATACATAATCACCTCGCCGTTGAGGTTACGCGCGGCACGGCCAGCCGTCTGGGTGAGAGAGCGGTGACTGCGCAGGAAGCCCTCCTTGTCGGCATCGATGATGGCAACGAGCGACACTTCGGGCAAGTCGAGACCCTCGCGCAGTAAGTTCACGCCAATCAGCACATCGAGCGCGCCGGCACGCAAGTCGTCCAAAATCTGAATACGGTCCATCGTTTCCACATCGCTGTGCATATAGGCACACCTGATGCCGATACGCCCCATATAGGCACTCAACTCTTCCGCCATACGCTTGGTGAGTGTGGTCACAAGGGTGCGCTCGTGGCGTTCGATGCGGAGTTGGATTTCCTCCAGCAAATCGTCGATTTGACCGCGCGAAGGGCGAACGGTAATCTTCGGGTCGAGCAAGCCAGTAGGGCGGATAATCTGCTCGGTGACAATACCTTCGCTTTGACGCAATTCGTAGTCGGCAGGTGTGGCGCTGACGTATATCGTTTGCCCTGTAAGGGCTTCAAATTCCTCGAATCGGAGCGGACGGTTGTCGGTGGCAGCCTCCAGACGGAAACCGTAGTTCACAAGGTTGATTTTACGGCTTTGGTCGCCGCCAAACATAGCCCTGATTTGTGGCACCGTCACATGGCTCTCGTCGATGATGGTGAGGAAGTCGCTGGGCATACAGTCGAGCAGACAGAAAGGACGTTGGCCTGGTTCTCTGCCGTCGAAGTAGCGAGAATAGTTCTCAATTCCAGAGCAGTAGCCCACCTCGCGAATCATTTCAAGGTCGTATTCCACACGCTCTTTCAATCGCTTGGCCTCCACAGGGCGTGCCTCGCGGTAGAAAGCGTCAACTTGGTTGCCCAAGTCGATATGGATTTGCCCAAGAATCTCGCCAAGGTGCGACTTTTCAGCCACAAACACATTGGCAGGGAAAATCTTAAACTTGTCCATCGTTTTACCGGTGGGGAGTTGGGTGGTCTTGTCCAGTTCGTCGATGCTTTCGATTTCATCGCCCCAGAAGATTACACGCAGAATGATTTCCTCGCCAGCCACAAACACATCTACAGTGTCGCCCTTCACTCGGAAATTGCCCATCTGCGGTTCCATCTCGTTGCGTGAATAGAGGGCATCAACGAGTTTGCGCAGAAATTCATCGCGCCCGATGTTTTGCCCCACCGCTATATCCACGGCGTTGTTTTTGATGTTGTCGGGGTTGCCCATACCGTAGATGCAACTCACCGTAGCCACCACGATAATGTCGCGTCTGCCCGAAAGCAGCGCTGTGACCGTGCTGAGGCGCAAGCGGTCGATTTCCTCATTGATTTGCAGGTCTTTCTCAATGTATTTGTCCGACGATGGAATGTAGGCTTCAGGCTGATAGTAGTCGTAATACGACACGAAGTAGTGCACCGAGTTTTCGGGAAAAAAACTCTTGAACTCGCTGTAAAGTTGGGCAGCGAGCGTCTTGTTGTGCGACAGAATGAGCGTAGGCTTGCCTGTGCGCTGAATGATGTTAGCCATGGTGAAAGTTTTACCAGAGCCGGTCACACCAAGCAGCGTTTGATAAGGCACACCCTCCATCACGCCATTCGACAGTTCGTCGATGGCTTGTGGTTGGTCGCCAGTTGGGGCATATTCAGAATGAAGTTTAAAGTCCATCTTTCCAATACATTTTGAATTAACTTACAAATTTACAACATTTCCCCCACATCACCCACTCGCCACAGGCAAATAATTATTAAGGGGAGTGTGGACTCGGTGGACTCGGTGGAAAACCATTGGGGAGTGACTGAAACAAAAACATAAAAAACATCCTTTTTGGCGATGCCAGTGCTTCGCACTTGTTGTTAGCGCTGTGGCATGTCTGATGTCAAGCTTGGCTTGAATCAACCACACCACCTCCCTAACGCCGTATTCTTACGAGGTCGGTGGCATCGCCAAAAGGACAAAAACCACTCGCCTTCGGCGAAAAAAACAATTTGAAGTGAAGATGTTAGAAGTTAAATTTAGGCTGATAAAAATACTCCCTTATACGTTACATATGTAGGGATGCGATGATTTGAAAGCACTGAAAAAACGAAATGAGGGTTTTAAAGCCGTTCCCAACGGCTACTAGTTTCTGCAATATTTTAGCATATTCACCATTTTATAGTTTTTCAGTGCTTTCTATGATTTGCGTTCAATAAGCACGCTCTTTATTATATTGTATGATACAACTTGTGGGGGTGGACACAGTAGAACACGTTCCAATTGAAGTTACGTCATCTACAATTATTCTTTTTTTAGAGTGTTGGAGATATTCCCCATAGTAAACAAAGCATCATGCGGTTATTGCTATGATGCTTTGTTTGATTTTTTTACGAATATAATGTGATATTTTGAGTTTTTATTCTTTGGTTTTCTTGACCAATTCAAAGAAACCACTTATTTCTTGTTGGTCAAGTGCTTGTCTTACATTATACCTCTTTACTTGGTCTTCATAACCACGTTTTGTGACCTTTATTTCAATAACAACATCTTTAGAGTTGTTATATGTTAAACCTAAAATATTGAAACTGCGAGTTTCTTCATAAGGAGTTGTGGTTAAATATGCTTCATTTGTGTTTTTCACTTGTGAAGGCACATTTGAAATGACACGCCAGAAAAGTCGCGAGCCACGTGGGTCACTATCAATGTTCCAACGGATTATTGTATTTTCCATTTCTGTACTACCTGGGTCTTCACGAGAAACAACTTCCTCTTCATTTTGTTTTGCTCTTGTGAAATCATATCTTATTGTGCCTCCAATATATTTAGTCAAATCAATGTCAAGTGTCCCTTGCCCATAATCAGGATGAACGAAAGTAAAAGTTTTAATATATGGGACGTGTTTAGATGCCGCTTGCAAAATTTCATTGTTGCGCCCGATGTCATAACTCAAAGGTGTTTGACCAAGGTATTTTCCGTCAATAAATACAGCTGAAGCATAAGGGTTACTTTCAACAGTTAACTTAGTGCCTAAGAACTTTAGATTTTTAACAGAGCCACATGAAGCTAATGTGAGTAGGGTAATTGTTATTGGACAAATCAATAACCAAAACCAGTTGTTCGTTTTTTTATGCATAATTAAGTAAGGTTTAATTGTTAAACATTTTGTTAATTTGAAAGCAAAAGTAATAAATAATCCTATTGCCCCCCCTATTAACATTTTTTAATACACAAATTAACGTTTTTAACGGTTTGTAGTATAATTAAGGTACATGTGATGATGATAGTTGCGTATATTTGGTGTGTATGTAAAACAAATAGAAATCAAGTGGAATTGTCACAGCCTATTTTGTTTATAAAATGAAAAAACAAAAAAAAGGAGATTTAATTGTTGTTTGATTTAATAAAAAAGTCAAAAAAACAATATAGTAGACATGTCTAAGCTACGTTTTTTGGGGGAGGCTGTCAGAAAACCTCAGTTAACAATTGTGAAACCTTACAATCTAAAAGTTTTAATGAAGCTTTGTTCCTTATTCTGGCAGAAAGAGAACTTCTAAGGGTGTCCGAAACACTCTTAGAAGTACTAAAACTTATAAATTGGAAGTTGAAAAACCGATAAATGGTGTTCTCGGTGCGATTGGAACTAAAGGGTGATGATGAGGGAGAGACCGAAGCGGAAAGATTTGTGGTTGGGCACTATTAGTGATGAGGAAACGGTGACATCGGTGGCTTTTCGCTTTGCCGTTTCTCTTGCTGGATTGCCTGTGAGCAAGCCCATCACCTCGTTTACGGGGTCGATGACAAACGCCACTATATTGCCTAACAACGATGAGCCGAGCAGGCTGTAACCATTGTTCACAATAGCGCGTTTTGCCTTGTAAAACCCTTCGCCAATCAGGCTGCCCACTATCGGAGTGATGAGCATATCTTGATACGACGGGCGCTCCATAAACGCCTCAATGCCAAATTCCCACCCCACATTTGATATCAACGAGCAGTAGAACATTGATTGCCAAGCATTGAATCCGCAACTTCTGGCAGCCATGTAATACACGGCCCCGGCATAGGGGTGGAGGATATAGTTGAAGTAGAACTTGTCGTGGTCCCATTCGGGGCCTTTCTTTAGCACATGGTTGCGCCATCGCTTGAATAGCGGTACATCTTGAAGTTCGGCTCTGTTCCACGAAGTGGCATCTTCGGGCAGGCATTGAAGCACTAAAAGCGTGCCAACGAATGCGCTGCTCAGCGCAGAGGTGTTGATCCAAAGCCGATGCCAGTCGTATGCTTTCCCCGTTACGGAATAGGGCAAGTCGTAGGCACCGGGGGTGTATCTTTTGAGGGTGTCGGCCACGCTCAATGGCACATAGTGGGGAAGTGTGTCTTGAAATATGAGTTGCTGCGATGCTAAATCATCTACCATTAAAGGACTTAACGCATTGGGCAGGCTATCGCAAGATGATAGGCTGTCGGATTGTGCCATAGCGTAGAATCGTTCTACAATCATAAATAGCAGCAACATTATGATTCTTCTTTTTCTTTCTATCATAATACTACTTTTTATTATGCGTAAGCCTCGTTGCGCTCTGTGTGAGACTTATATGCAAATATAGTGGAAAATAGGAAGTTATGGAAAGTCAAAAAGGCTACAATATTAGTTGTTTTTTCCTATTTTGCCTGCTGCCTCCATTTCTACCAGCCAAATGACGAAAAATGCGGACGAAAAATGTGGCTCATCATACCATAAAAATTTGTCAGAAAAAAGTTATACAATGCGAAAAAAAATATAACTTTGTCCTATCCAACCACGTATATTATTAATATTGGTATGATTTTGGCTAAAGGCGATACCTCCTTTTAGCGAATTTTTTTAAACACAGATAACTGCAAACAATGCGTTTTTTTCTGAACAAAACGATAGGGTGGAAACCTATGTGCATAAGTCAAGTGACCAATAGGCTGTTCGCTTTGGTCATTTTGCTTGTGATGGGGCATTTTTCGACATGGGCTACTGAAGCAGATTTGAGGGAACTGATGCAAAAAGATGACTACATCAAAGCTTCGTTGATAGTGGTTTCGCCTGGAGATGCGGTTTATTCTGCTGGCGGACACCTTGCCATACGAATGTCGTGCCCAGTTCAGAGCGTGGACTACGTTTATGAATTTGATGCAGCGCTGAACGACGATGAATCCCTTGTGCTGCTATACCTGAATCGCAAATTGAGAGGGGAGTATATCAGATTGTTCGCATCGGATTTTCTGAATAATGTGCACAAAGAAAACCGACAGACTGAAGAATATCCTCTGAATTTAACGCCTGAACAAGAAGTGGCATTGTGGGCAAACCTTGACGATGCGGTGGACGGCGGTAGCGATTTCCCATTCTCTCCGTCGGAACACAACTGCTGTTCGATGCTTCTGAGCGTGATTGAATCGGCATTGCAAGAAAGTGTGTTCTCATCGCCTGATGTGGCTGAACGGTTGGAAGATTCGGGGCGAAAGTCTATTGAGGAATTCTTTTCACGCGCACCATTCACTGGGCTACTATGGAATACGCTTTTGGGCAGGGAATTTGATACGCCCGAACAGGCGATAAACCTGTATTATCCGAAAATGATAGGCAAAACCTTGCCATTCGTTAAGAATCCTGCCAATGGCAAACCGCTGATTGACAAGAAGTCGGATGCCATGATATTTAAAGATGATGGCTATGGTGCTTATGCTCCGCACATTGTGTTCTTAATGGTGTTTGTAATCGCCTGTTTCTTGACTTTTATGAACGTAAAGGGCAGAATGTGCCGTGCATCGCAGATTTTCGACTGGTGCTTACTGGGCGTGAATGCGGCAGTAGGATGCATTGTGTGGTATATGTTTTGCGCTTCGGTTTTTACGGGGGAATTGTATGTCAATTATTTGATGGCAGTGTTCACGCCGTTGCCCATTGCGCTGATGCTCGTCCGCAAACCTAAGATTTGGCTGTGGTATGCGAAAATAATGTCGGTGATTTTCGCTGCGCTACTGATATGCGTGTGGTTTGTGCCACAACTGCAATACTACGGCATGTGGCTGTTTGTGCTCACAATGCTGATGAGAGGACTATACTCGATATATAAATCCAAGAAAAAATAACTCTAAAAACCAAAACTTTATGAAGCAAACAAAAACTTTTGGCTTGATTTTTGTGCTTGTCGCCTTGCTGTGCTCAGTGCAGTCGTGGGCAGGAAGCTCGTATTACAAAAATCTGTCAATCACAATCAAAAACCCCGAAACGGCAAAAGGCAGGGTGTATCTCGCACCTTTAGTTGATGCCGACACGGCTTACTGCGTAGTGAGCAAAGACCCCAAAGTGGCGAAAGTGGCAGGCAATTTGTCGGCGAGTGTAGGAGATTTTAAGGTGAATATGTTCGTTCTTCCTGCTGATGGATATGTTCTTGAGTGCCTGGCATTGCCAAAAGCTTACGCAAGTGGCGATTATCGTCGTGGGGCGATTGGTAATGCAATGGGCTACCCATTGTCGAGCCAAGAGGTGACACTTGACAGCGATACGATTACGGATTGCACCAAAACACGTCCAGAGAATTGGGCGAGTGAAACACCCGTATCTACTTGGGATTTGTGCTCGGTATTTGTGCCGTCTAAAAAAGCCACCGTGCGCAATACCAAAGCAGGTGCTATCGAGAAGGCTGTGAAGGCAAGCCGTTACGGATTGTTTACCAACGATTTGGTGGTGACAGGTCCGCTCAACAGAGATGACTTCAGGTATCTAAACGAACTCAGTCAAGAAAGAGGTTTGATTCGCTTAGACCTCAGCCGTACTTCAATTACAGCGATACCTGACAGTGCCTTCTATAAGTCGGGACTGTATGAACTGAAATTGCCCTCAACCATCAAGTCGATTGGTCATGGAGCATTTGCAAAAAGTATGGGGCTGAAACCCGTAAATATTCCTAAAGGAGTCACCAAAGGAGATGATATAATTAGCGGATGTCTGCTGATGGAACTCTTTGGAGTGAAAGATACAACGGAATCTTCAGGTATCGACCCCCTCTCATTCTGGTACCTTTTCGGCTTCTAACATTATCCCCAATCGGTCATTAGGCCGTGTAAGGATTTTATAGATTACTTCTTGCGGTCTTTCGGCTTTTATAAGATGCCTTTCGTTTGTTTTTAATTCGTAATAGCTCGCTATCACTCATTAAAAGACAAGCGAAATCCATTCTTCTAAAATTCCGAAATACCACAAGCCCTAATGACCGATTGGGGTTAAAAGACAAACAAAATTCATTCTTCTAAAATTCCGAAATACCACAAGACCTAATGACCGATTTGGGATTATCCCGAACTTATAATAGTGAAGAAAAATGGCAACCCCTGCTGCACTGATGTGTGGCAGGGGTTGCTTATGTTAGTGGATATGTGTGTCGGGAGTTGATTATGGATGGATAATCAGTTTTTTAGCCTGGGTAGGCGTGCGGAGAATGTAGATGCCATTGGAGAGCGTGACGGAGTTTACGCCAGCAGGGAGGGTGGCGTGTAGGCGACCGTCAATGCCGTAGATGGTTACAGTCTCTTTGCTGTCGATGGTGAGGATGCCACCCATTTGTGACACATTCAGCGGAGGAATCACAGCAGATGGCACCACATTGATGCCCGATGGCTCGTAGCACTCAATTTTCAGACAGTCGAAATTCCAAGGACCGCAAAGCGATGTCACGCGAATCACGTGTTTGCCTTTGCTGATATGCACATTCTTGTAGTCGGGCTTGGCATTGTAGTAGGCACTGCCGGTGTTGTTGCCGCCAGCCACAGGCCATAACCAGAGGGTGTCGGTCTGTAATGCACCATTACTGAGGGTGCTGGTCCAATTTTCGGGCTTGGTGAGAACCTTGTTGAAATTAGTGCCTCGTGCCTGATATGCCTCTGGTGCTACAGGACGCGACACTTGGGTGGTGGGCACTTTTGTTCCGTCGAGCGAGAGTACCATTGCTCCAGCGTATTGGCGTGGCCAGTTGAGGTATGGCTCACCTGCAATGTTGTAACTTGTGGTGCTTGGTGCGTAGCCCTTGCCGGCAGCCATGCCCCATTGGTTCCACACTGCTCCGTGGTGCACATAGATGTTCACCTCAAGTGGAGTTTCGGCCTCAAACGAGTAGTTATACCAACTGCCCCAATTCTCTTGAGCCATTTCACGACTGATGGTCTTGTTTTCTTCGTTCACCCATTTATTAAGTGTGTAGGCATTCCAGTCGGCACCCATTTGCGCCAATCCCCAGCCACCGCTGTAGCTGTTGCCTTGGCGAATCTCCACATCTTTGCTGTCGGGGCGATACTCGCTTGCGTCGGTGCCTTGGCGTGCGCTGTAACCGATGCCCTGACCGCCTTCATCGTAGTCTTCAGCCTCGATAATAAACACCTTATTGGCAGAGAATGTGCGTCCTTCGCTTTCAGCCAGCATGAAAATCTCACGCCAGTCCTCAAGACCCAAGATACTCTTGTAGGGGTCCATTACCTCATTTTCACGGTCGGAACCAGCTGCTTCCCAAACGTACCACACCGGCTTTCTGCCGCCAGGGTTGTCGGCATCGTCGGGGAAGAAGTGCAGACCGATGCGCAGCCCATCTTCCACACGATTGTCCATCCAGTTGTGCCACATGAAAGCATCGATGCCACTGAGGGCATTTGTCTTTTTCCAAGCCCAACAACCGCCAGCGGCTTGGTGAGCGAGGTCGGTTTCGCTATATGTCGGTGAATTGGTGCCATTTTCCGAGAGGAAAAGGTTGCGCTTCACTGAGCCGTTGTATCTGTTTTCGTCGGCAAGAATCCAGTCGTTGATCACTTCAAGATTCTTGAAAGTCACATATTTGGTGTTGGGGTTGTAGGTGGATTGTGTATCGTTTTTCCAGAAGTCGGATTTGGTGAGATTCTCAGGATAAGGGTGATATGCCACGCCCCACCAGAAGTCGCCTTCCACTTCGCTGTAGCGCACATTCTGTGTCAGCATATTTTTAGGGTTCCAGCCGTTGGCTCCGTAGGTCCAGTTGTGGGTGTAGGAACCCAAGATTGACGCATTTTGGTCGTATTGGCGCACGATATTGTAGCACAGGCGCATAGATTTGATGTATTCGTCCATATACACCATTTCGGGAGGATTGCCCATGTTGGTCCAAGTGGAAGCCATATCCACCTCGTTGTGCATAATCCAATGTGCGATACGACCGTGTCCGCTACCGTTGTATCTGTTAGCCAAGTAGTTGAGTACGGCGGCGTAGGCGTTCACACTCTCCATGGTGGTCATGTTGGGCATACTGTAGTTGCCTCCATTATTGTCGGGGTGAACAAACACGGGGCGCATACTCGCATCGGGAGAGCCAAGCGGAATCAGAATGATGGCGCTAACGGCAATGCCGTGCTTCTCGTAGAACGACAAGTGGTTGTCCCATGTGCCAACCTCGTCGCCATTGATATAGTATTGCTTGCCACCGTACACGTATGGAATGTTGTTGCTCCAAATTTTGTTTTGGGCAATGAATTGAGTGATTACCCAGTTGCAGGTGATGTTTTTGGCGTTGAGGTCAACGAGGTCTTGCATATATGTGCTGCCAAGGCCTGCGCCCACGCCTTTCTTGGTGGCTGGAGTGAGTTTGGATGGTGAAGATATGGCTGCCACTTCATCGGCATAGCGTGCATGGCTGAGCAAAGTGTCGGTTTCTCCAAGATTGCCCACGATAGCCCATTTCGAAAGTAGGCGGTCGTAAGTGAAACCGTCGTATTGTGCGTAGCGGTCGAGCGTCAGACTGAATTCGCCATTGTTCACGCTTGTGCGGTGGGCAAACTTCTTACATTCGGTGATGTCGATGTTAGGCATAGCCTCAACCAAGGCAAAATCCTCATTCCCTACGCATTTGCCGCTGATGGTCACCTTGTCGGCACTCACGCTCACATGGCTTACGGCAGAGGCGTAAACATTGTTGTAGAGGTAGTTTTGAAGGCGAGCGGCTTTGAACTTCATCATGGCATCCTTGTTGCCAGTGATGTCGTAATTCTTCTTTTCCTCATCGTTCATTTCACGGAAGCGAAGATTTTTCACCTTGATGGTCACGCCGCTGCGTCCACCCCAGTCGATGCGCATCACGCTTTTAGCCGCACCCCAACCGAGGTTGGAGATTGTATTTTTCATTTCCTTGCTAAAAGTGGTCCATTCGCTTGTGTTGGCGAGGTCGGCGCACTTGATGGATCGTGCCTCGCTATAGGTGGGGCCGAAGAAGATTTGCAAGCCACCAGTGGTTGCTGGCGCGCATTGGTAGTCGAAGGTGAGCACGCACTGGTCGTCAGGTAATGCACTTGTAAGGGCGTTGATGCTCACAAAAGGGTCTTCACCAGTGGTGGTGATGGTGTAGATGCCCGAAGCGGCATCGTAGTCGATTGTGGCTTGGTTTGCCGTGGAAATGTTCAGCGACAGACCAAAATCCTGTGCCCACGCCCCCATAAAGGAGCAGAGGCAAGCAAAAAATAGTAAAAATTTCACTTTCATTGTTGTTGTATAGTTTACAGTATATTTGGTATCGTGTAAAAGTTAAGTACGGTACAAATTTAAGAAATTTTAAAGAAAAATGTGTGGTCAAGGAAGAATTTTATTTTGAAAAAATGGCGGGGTAAAGGTTGCACGAACGTAGGGAAGCGAGTGCTTAACAGAATACGCTTTCGCGATTGAGAGAAAAAAATAGCGTCCCATGTGCGTGGCAGGGGACGCTTGTTGCTTTTTTTGTCGGGGGAGTTTAGGGGGCTGTGGAGCCCTTTTGCGTGAACACTGGCTCACCGCCAGCATCAACCAGAAAACGGCCCTCTATGCCAAAGAATGTCAGTTCTTCGGGGTGAATGGCTTGAGAGCCCCAAGAACCATTTTCCTCATCGTAGATTCCTCGCTCGAAATAGAAATAGTTGTTCCAGTGTTTTGGTTCGAGTGAATGTATTTCCTTCTTGGGATTATTGCGGTCGTTGGGAACGGAATCCGTTACCCATATACGCGTGATGGTGTTGGTTTCGGTATCTACTTCTATCGCCCACAAAGTCCAAGCGTGGTTCATGTCGCGAATTTGCGCAACGTAATTACCTGTAGTGAAATAGCGTAGCAACACGTCGGTAATTGCCGCTTCATTGGAATCTAAGTAGCCTCGTGTGAAGATGATTGGATTATCAAAGTCGCCCTCAGCGAGGTAATTCTGATAAAGATTGGTGCGTGTGTAGGCGATGGTAGGATGCGTCTGCTGCAAATACCAGTCGAGGGCTTTATATACATAGTCGCCACCCTTGTTGAAGTAGGTGTTACGATCAAATTCCTGGTTGATTTCTTCTGCACCCCAGCACTTGCCTGTGTAGATATACTTTTCCTGTATGCGATCTTGCCACCATGCTATCATGTTGCTACTAACCGCAGCCCAGCAACCATTCCTGAACTGAAAGGTATTGTACCATCCACCATCTACGCTCACACCTTTAGCCCAATACTGAACCTTCTCTGCTTTTGCTGAAGAAAATGGCAGAATGATGCTCTGCACTAATACCAGTGCAAAAATAATTATTGTCTTTTTCATTTTTCTCGTATAATTTCATTATTCGGGTTAATATCATCAGAATACTCTGACTTTCTCTCTTCTGTTTTCTGTCAGCACTACATATACGCCCTTGGAAAGAGTACCATTCTGCTGCGTTATATCACGTCCGTTAAGGTCGTAGATGCGGTATGCCTTATCACAATAGATTCTGCCACCAACCGCATAAATGGAGCGGTCTGATTGTGTGAGCTCTACACTCGTTGATGTATTGGGTTTACACACACCACGCACGGAAGAACCATAATAACGTGTGTGATTCCAGTCGGATTTGACAAAAGAGCGAACAAACTGCAACTGGTAGGCAGACCCCCAATAGGAAGTGCTGTTGAAAAGCGAACTCGACCAGTAGTAGCCGTGTGCACCTTTCTCGTTGATCAGACTTGCATAACGACAACCTGCCGCAGGCAAAAAGAGCGAAGCGTCACCGCTCTTGCTTGTGACCATATATCCTGCCACGCCTGTTTTGTTGTAGTCGTCGGTCCATGTCCATACACAATGCTCTTGGAGTTCTCCCCATTCTTCCTTGGTGGGCATACGCCATGTGCCACCCCACATATAGGTAACGATGTCATCTTTGTTGTCAAGTGTGAGCAGCCCGTCGGAATTATCATATTTCGTGAGCGCATTTTGGTTTGTTCCATGCAAGTAGTTAGCCCATCGGAAGTCGGTTTTCAAAGTTGTTTCGCCCCATGCATAGTAGTTGCCCTCGTCTTGAGGAAGACTTGCGCCTATATTGGCAGAAGCCCATTTAATTCCGCTGGGCAAGCCCAAATCAATCCAAGTGTGCCCGCCCTCTACTCCAGTGTTTTGCGCAAGTAAAGCACTGGGGATTGCACACATAATCAAATAAATAATCTTTTTTCTCATCTTTGGATAAATAGTTTATACAGCCAATGGCATTGACTGATTTTTTTTACACTTTTTGCAGCTGCAAAGATATACAATTAATGCTCGTATCTACAAATTTTATAGTAGATGAGTGCTTGCTGATGCGACTTTCATACACCAAAAGAACGAAATCAGGCGCGGAATCTCTTATGGAATTTGTATGGAGTGGGGTGGTGTGAGGAATGCACATGTGGTGGTGTGAGTGTGCATTTTGAAACCTTTTTTAAGCAAATGTGTTACTTTTTGTACTTTTTGTGGTTGTTTTTTGTTCATTATAGAATAAAATTTCGTAAATTTGCAGCCTGCATTTTTGGGTGCAGAGGTTTTTTATTAAAATAAAATCTATCAAAACATAAACAATGAAGCTACTACAAGCTAAGTTAGCACAATATCAAGAGCCTCAGAAAGCGAAGGCTTTAGGTATTTATCCTTATTTCCGCGAGATTGAGAGTGAACAAGACACCGAAGTGTATATGCATGGCAAAAAGGTGCTTATGTTCGGTTCAAACTGCTACACTGGTTTAGTTAACGATAAGCGCGTGCATGAAGCAGCTATCAAGGCTATCCAAAAATACGGCACAGGCTGTGCCGGTTCTCCATTCCTTAATGGTACGCTTGACATTCACAAGAAACTCGAACGCCGATTGGCTGATTATGTAGGCAAGGAAGACGCAATGGTTTACTCCACTGGTTTTGGTGTGAACCTTGGTGTGGTTTCCACTCTTACTGGCCGTGGCGACTATATCATTTGCGACGAACAAGACCACGCTTCAATCATTGAAGGTCGCCGTCTTTCGTTCTCCAACTATTTGAAGTATAAGCACAACGATATGGCTTCGCTCGAAGAGCAGCTTAAGAAGTGCGAGCCCGACCGTGTGAAGCTCATCGTTACCGATGGCGTGTTCTCGATGGAAGGTGATGTGTGTAACTTGCCTGAAATCTGCGACCTCGCACGCAAGTATAAAGCAGCCGTGATGGTTGACGAGGCGCACAGTATCGGTGTGTTTGGTGAGGGCGGCCGTGGCGTTTGTAACCACTTCGGCCTTACTGATGAGGTGGATTTGATTATGGGCACATTCAGCAAGTCGTTTGCTTCGCTCGGTGGCTTTATCGCTTGCGATGAAACTATCACCAACTTCCTCCGTCACCACTCTCGCTCATATATCTTCACAGCAAGTATCACTCCTGCATCGACTGCAGCTGTTGACGCAGCACTCGATATTATGCTGAATGAGCCAGAGCGTCAGGAACAACTTTGGAAAGTTACCCACTACGCTCTCGATGGTTTCCGTGCAATGGGTTGTGAGATTGGCAACACCTCTACACCAATTATCCCACTCTACATTCGCGACCAGAATAAAACATTCGCCATCACTGCCGAACTGCTGAATGAAGGCATTTTCGTGAATCCAGTGGTTTCTCCAGCTGTGGCTCCACAAGATACCCTTATTCGCTACAGCCTTATGGCTACTCACACTAAGGAACAAGTGGACTTCTCACTTGAAAAGATTCAAAAAGTGTTCCGCAAATATGGCGTAATCAAATAATAGGATAGCACTTAAGCTATAAAAATACAGCACACGCACACAACGGATAGCACACAAAAAATGTGACATCGGTTGTGTGTGTGCTTTTTTTTTATAAAAGTACACTAATGCACAAACTAAGATGATACTTCTACATTATTTATTATGTGCGCTTTTGCTTTACTCTCCCACAGCGGCGTATGGACAGATGGATAGTGACTGTGGCAAGTCGGCGTCTGCGGCAATCACGGAGGGCAACAAGGCAGAGCAGCGAGAGGCAGAGCTTGCCCGTGTGCGCGAAATGGCATCTGTAATCATACAAGAGCGTGCAAAGCATAAGCACACTTATAGCAGGAAAGCGAAGTCGAAGAATGCAAATGATGCTTCGGGCTTCGTGGTAATCACCGACTATATTCCTGATGCGGTGGTGGAATTGCGTTATTTCTCGAACTACAATTTTGTGGGCACCAGGGTTGATGCTTACGAAGATCCAGTGGCGATTTGCACCCGTGAGGCGGCTGAGGCACTGAAAATGGTGGCAGATGATTTGCGGCAGAAGGGCTATTTGCTGAAAATATTCGATTCTTACCGTCCACAGGCTGCTGTTGACCACTTCGTGCGCTGGTCGAAAGACTTGCGCGACATGAAGATGAAAGACGACTTCTATCCGTCATTCCACGATAAAACCACTTTGTTTCCCACCTATATTGCAAAGCGCTCTGGCCACTCAAAGGGCAGCACGATAGATTTGACCATTGTGAATGCCGCCACGCTTAAAGATGTGGATATGGGTGGCACATTCGATTTCTTTGGCAATCGCTCTCACTATGCGTTTAAGGGCGTTACAGCCCAGCAAGCCGCCAACCGAAAGTTGCTTCACGATGCTATGGTGAAGCATGGCTTCAGTTATTATTCAAACGAGTGGTGGCACTTCACTTTAAAGAACCAGCCTTATCCCAAAACATACTTCACATTTTCAGTGTCGACGAAGCACTTTAAGTAGGGCGGGGCGAAACATATACACATGCCGTGGGAAATATCAAAATTCTACGGCATGTTTTTTTTGAGTTTAGGAGGGGTGTCTTGCAAAAAATGCGTGAAAAAAAGTTGCGTAGAAAGAAAAATATTTATAGCCCGAAAAAAATATGTGTGAAATGTTTGTGAGTATGTTTTTTGTTATTAATTTCGCATCAAATTAATCAATAAACGATAAGGTAATATATATATGGTATATAAATTTCTTGTAGGTTCGGAAGAGGCAGAAAATTTCAAACTTGAGATTATGATTGACTCCGAAGATACATTCATGAGATTGAGAAATACAATTCTTGACGCTGCTGGCTACGACAAAGACCAAGTGGATTCATTCTATATCTGCGATGAGGAATGGAATAAGGAAAGAGAAGTGACCGTGATGGATATGGGACTGGACTCTGACGACGACATTTGGCTGATGGATGACACTCCACTTGAAGAACTCTTGGAAGATGAAGGTCAGCGCCTGAAATTCGTTTTCGACATGGTGTCGGAAAGATATTTCTTTATGCGACTGAAGGAAACCATTCCCGGACGCTCGCTTCACGACCCACTGTGCACTCGCAAAGAGGGTAGAGCACCAAAGGAATTTAGCGATGTGGAAGATGTGGTGGTAGCTCAAAAAGTGACGAACACCAACATCGACGACATTGGCGAAGAATTCTATGGCGAAGACGGCTACAACGAAGACGAACTCACCGACCTCGATGCATTCGAGGGCAACTCAATAGATTAATTCCTCGTTATATAATATAATAAGAAAACACAGAAAATAGCAACGGCTATTACCTCGAAAGGTAGTAGTCGTTTTTTTATTCGTTCAAAAAAAACTGAGTTGCTGCTGTTACAGGTCTTTGCGTTCCAGTTCGGTTTTTTGCAGGCGAATCACGGTTTCGCCTGCGGTGTTGAGCAGCTCCATATCTGTGCTGATATTGCCAGCCTTTTTGCACGACACGGTTTCTTCCAGTTTGATCAGCAACTGGGTTTCCTTATCGTTCTCGCTCTGGTTGTGGTAATACTGCAAGTCCTCAAACTGCACATCGTTTTCCTTTGAAGAGTCGATGTGGACTTTGCCACGGATAATGTTGTGTTGGGTTTGCACATGCACGGTGCGCATGTCGATGTCGATAACAAGGCGTATTTCCTTGTCGAGCACATTCTCGCCCTCAATCTCCTTCACCAGCCAAGGACCGTTCAGCAAGTCGAAATTGAGTTGGCGCAGACGCATCACCTCTTGTCCCTTGAGGTTTTTCAGCACCAGATAGTTGATGTTGTAGAGTTGCTGCATTTCCATGCTTGCCACCTCTGCCAGAGCGTCCATGATGGTTTGCTCGCTCGTCACGCTGTAGCACAATGCGCCGCCCTGAATCATATCGGTAAACGAAAGTTTGTTGCCTTTCAGCTTAAAGCGGCCGTTGATGGCATTACAGCCATTGCAGCCATACACTTGATTGCCATTCTTGAAATCAAGGAAGATATAGGCACGCTTATCGGTGTCGATGTCGATTTTATTTACGCTCAAAATAGTCCATTCGCCATAGAGCTGCTTGTCGGGGGCAGTGATAGCCACTTTTTGCGGTCCTTTCTTGCCTGCCATCTGGTCAGCCATCGGAATAGACACAGCTTGCTTCTCATACACGGATTTTTTCTTGTCGGTATTTCTCTTTGTGTCGGCGTAGAGTGAAGTGAACACAAAGCAAACCGACAAAGCCGCAATTATATATTTTTTCATATAATAAAGTAAAGCCAATTGGTTTTCAAATCTCAAATTTCGCAAATTTCCACCAATTACACAAACCTTTTAATATTAATTGGCATTTGCCAGCCGCTTGTGAACGGTCGTCGGCGCAGGTGCGTATGGGCAATGGGTGGGCTTGTTGTTGTGATATAAAAAAGATTAAATTTTGTGGAGAGGGGGCGTTTTGTGGTAGGAATGAGTTAATTTTGCATTTAATTATGCTAACTCGACTACGATATATATTTACGCTGATGGCTGTGGCGTGTGCCATGGTGTGTGGTGCGCAAATCAATACCGATCAGGTGTTGCGCATAGGGCAGAACTCCCTCTTTTTTGAGGACTATGTGCTTTCCATTCAGTATTTCAACCAAGTAATCAAGGTGAAGCCATATTTGGCAAAACCATATTTCTTTCGCAGTGTGGCAAAGCTCAACCTTGGCGACTATAAGGGTGCGGAAGACGACGCCACGCTGTGTATCGACCGTAATCCGTTTATCGTAGATGCCTATCAGGTGCGAGGCGTGGCACGGCAGAACTCACGCAAGTTTGCCGAAGCCATAACCGACTACGATAAGGCTTTGGACATTCAGCCCGACAACAAGAACTTTATGTTCAACAAGGCATTGTGCCAACTCCAACTCAAGCAGTATCACGAAAGCGACTCCACTTTCCACTATCTGGAAAAGCACGACAAGAAAAACGAACGTGTGTATTTGGGTTTGGCGCAAATCTGCATCGAAACCGGCGACACCACGGGCGCACTTGCGTATGTGCAAAAGAGCCTCGGCATATCGAAAAACACCCCCACTGCCTATGCCGTGCGTGCGCAAATCGAGGCGCAGCGAGGCAATTTCCAATCGGCTGCGGCAGATATGGACTCGCTGATAAAACTGGAGCCAAAGAACGTGAACAACTATATCAACCGCGCATACTTCCGTTATAAAAACGACGATTATTTCGGGTGCTTGAGCGACTACGACTATGCCATCACCCTTGACCCCGAAAACAGCGTGGCAATCTACAACCGTGCCCAACTCAACGCCGAGGTGGGTGAATATGCCAAGGCAATCACCGACTTCACCACGGTGCTGCAACGCGACTCGCAAAACTTTCTTACGCTCTACAACCGCCTGCAACTCTACCTCATGACCGAGCAATACCGCAAAGCCCTTGGCGACTACGACCGCATTTTGAAGAAATACCCCAACTTCGAGTCGGGCTATATGCAGCGTGCCGCCATTAAGCAAAAGCTTGGTGACGTGAAGGGTGCACAGCGCGACAACGAGCGCGCCATCGCCATTTTCAAGAAGAAGGGCATTCAAGTGTCGTCGTTCAATCCTGCCGATTTGGAGGCGAAAAAGGCAGAGAAGAAGATGGCGCAAGAGATTGAGGATGCAAAGCGTGGCGTGGAGCAGCCTATGACCGAGGAGGATATTATCAAGAAATTCAACCAGCTGCTCACAGTAGAAGACGACAACGGTTTGAAGCCTGAATACGACAACCGCACCCGTGGTCGCATTCAAAACCAGAATGTGGACATTGAGCCAATGCCTATGTTCTTCCTCACCTATTATAATATAGTGAACAAACTCAACGGCAAAACGCACTATATGAAAGAAATGACCGAAGTGAACGACAGCCGTTTGCTCTCGAAAATGCTTGTGCTTTCGGCCGACGTGGTGCAACTCGACTCTACCACCATCAACAAGCACTTTGAAAGCATCGACTATTACAACGGAATGCTTGCCGTGTCGAAGCCACGATCGGTAGATTACTTCGGCAGAGCCATGGACTATATGATGTTGAAAGACTATGAGCGCGCCATCGCTGACATCGACCGTGCTATCGGCCTGTCGCCAAAATTCACCCTCGCATACTTCCTGCGTGCCAACGCCTACTATATGCAATATCAACTTGAAAAACGCGATGTGCAGAATAGTGCTCAAGCCACCACTTCAGATGCAGCCGCTGCGGCAAAACTTCTTGCGCACAGCACGTCTGACAGTAAGCTCTCTGCCGCGCTCGACGACTATAACGAGGTGTTGAAACTTTCGCCAAAGAGTGTGTATGCGCTCTATAACCGTGGTTTCATCTATATGCTGATGGGCGACTACACATCGGCAATAGGCAGTTTCAACGAGGCGATAGCCATCAAACCCGACTTGGGAGAGGCATTCTACAACAGGGGGCTGATGTACTTCAAACTGGGCAATCGTGAGAAAGGCGTTGCCGACCTGAGCAACGCAGGCGAACTTGGTGTGCTTCCAAGCTACAATGTGCTAAAACGAATGAGTTATTGATGCGATTAATGCATTGATTTATAAAGTGTTAAAAATGGACTTTTTTGGATGGGCTATTCTATTTACCTTTGCCATGACAAAATGCATCAAAGATAAACAGCTTGAAGCGTAACGGCTTCAGTTCATAATAGAATAAGTAAGAACAGGTGGGGCTCAAAAAGCCAAAATTTCACCTTGATCCAAGCCCACACAGAGAAGACATGATAATCCATTACAGTAGCAAAAGTATGCGCAATCGCCTTTTTTGAAAAAACTTGCTTGCAACTTCTAACTTGTGGCCTCTAATTTCTTCCTGAAAAGTTTCGGGATTCCAAATTATTGTGTAAATTTGCACCTTGATTTATAATGCAATGTAGTGCCGTTGTATGGCACGAATAAACTAACAAAACTGAAATATGATCAACATTAAATTTCCAGACGGAAGTGTGAAGCAATTTGAGAGTGGTGTAACTCCGCTCGACATTGCGAAAAGCATTAGCGAGGGTCTCGCACGTATGATTCTCGCTGCATCATTTAACGGAGAAGAGTGGGACATCTCTCGCCCGATTTGTAGCGATGGCGAGATTCAGCTCTTTAAGTGGGACGACAAGGAAGGCAAGCACGCCTTCTGGCACACATCAGCTCACTTGCTGGCAGAAGCTCTTCAAGAACTCTACGACGGTATTCAATTCGGTATCGGTCCAGCCATCGAAAACGGTTTCTACTACGATATCGACCCAGGTGAAAACGTCATCACAAGCGCCGATTTCCCAAAAATCGAAAAGAAGATGCAGGAAATCGTGGCACGCAAAGAGGCTGTGGTTCGCGCCGACATCTCCAAGGCAGATGCTTTGAAGAGTTTTGGCGACAAGGGCCAAACCCTCAAGTGTGAGCTGATCAGCGAGCTTGAAGATGGCCACATCACCACATACACTCAAGGCAATTTCACCGACCTCTGTAAAGGTCCACACATTCCAAGCACTGAGCCCATCAAGGCTGTGAAGGTGCTCTCAATCGCCGGCGCTTACTGGCGTGGCGACGAAAAGCGTCCACAGTTGGTGCGTGTTTACGGTATCAGTTTCCCAAAGAAGAAGATGCTTGATGAATACCTCACCATGCTCGAAGAGGCAAAGAAGCGCGACCACCGCAAGCTCGGCAAGGAAATGGAACTTTTCACATTCTCGCAGAATGTGGGTCAAGGTTTGCCATTGTGGTTGCCAAAGGGCGCAATGCTCCGCAACCGCTTGCAGGATATGCTTTCAAAGATTCAGCGCAAATATGGTTATTTGCCAGTAATCACCCCACATATCGGTAACAAAACCCTCTATGTGACCTCTGGCCACTACGCAAAGTATGGCAAGGACTCGTTCCAGCCAATCCACACCCCAGAAGAAGGTGAGGAATACTTGCTCAAGCCAATGAACTGCCCTCACCACTGTGAGATTTTCCGCTCATCACCACGCAGCTACAAGGATCTTCCTTTGCGCTACGCTGAATTCGGTACCGTTTACCGTTATGAGCAAAGTGGTGAGCTTCACGGTCTTACCCGTGTGCGCAGCTTCACACAAGACGATGCCCACCTGTTCTGCACACCAGAGCAGCTCAAGCAGGAGTTCCTCGCTGTGATGGACATCATCAACTTCGTGTTCAAGACATTCGGCTTTGAATATGAGGCTCAGATTTCGCTCCGCGACCCTAACCACAAGGAAAAATATGTGGGTACTGACGAAGTTTGGGAAAAGGCACAACAGGCAATTATCGAGGCTTGCGAAGAAAAAGGCTTGCAGGCAGCCCAGGTTGAAGGCGAAGCCGCATTCTACGGTCCTAAGCTCGACTTTATGGTGAAAGATGCCCTCGGTCGCCGTTGGCAGCTCGGTACCATTCAAGTTGACTACAACTTGCCAGAACGCTTCGGCTTGGAATACACCGGTAGCGACAACCAGAAGCACCGTCCGGTGATGATTCACCGTGCGCCATTCGGTTCAATGGAGCGTTTTGTGGCAGTGCTCTTGGAACACACCGCCGGTCACCTCCCATTGTGGCTCGCATCAGACCAGTGCGTGGTGCTCCCAATTAGTGAGAAATATAACGAATATGCTCAGCACGTGGTAGATGTTCTCGACGAGCAAGGCGTGCGTGCGGCTATCGATGTACGAAACGAAAAAATTGGACGCAAAATCCGTGACAACGAACTTAAGCGCATCCCTTATTTGCTCATTGTAGGTGAAAAAGAAGCTGCAAATGAGGAAGTTTCTGTAAGAAAACAGGGCGAAGGTGATAAAGGTTCAGAAAAAATTCTTACCTTTGCAGCCGAAATCAATGCGAAAGTTGCTGAACAGACCGATTTTGCAGCCGTATTGAAGAAGAAATAATAACGATTAAAATTACTTGATGGAGAAAAAACCATTTTGGAGTGGGCCCCGCAAACCAATGAACAGCGGACCTCGCCCACAAGCAGGACGAAACAAATTTCGCGGCAACCAGAAAAAGGATAAAGACGAACTCGCAATCAACGACCAAATCCGCGCTCGCGAGGTGCGTTTGGTGGGCGATAATGTGGAAGAAGGAATTTATCCTATCGCAAAGGCTCTTAAAATTGCCGACGATTTAGAGCTCGACCTTATTGAAATTGCCCCTATGGCGCAACCACCCGTATGCCGTGTAATGGACTATCAAAAGTACCAGTACCAGCAGCGTAAACGCTTGAAGGAGCAAAAGGCGAAATCCACCAAGGTAGTAGTGAAAGAAATCAGGTTTGGACCACAAACCGATGCGCACGACTACGATTTCAAGCTCAAACACGCCATCGGTTTCCTGAAAGAGGGCGCCAAGGTGAAGAGCTATGTGTTCTTCAAAGGACGCTCAATCCTTTTCAAGGAGCAAGGTGAGGTGCTTTTGCTGCGTTTTGCCAACGACCTCGAAGAATACGGCAAGCTCGACCAGATGCCAGTGCTTGAAGGTAAGCGCATGACCATCATGCTCTCGCCAAAGAAGGTGAAAGATGCTCCAAAAAAGGATAAGGTGAAAGCTGAAAAGCCAGCAGAGCCCAAATCTGAAGAGGAAGCTCCAAAAGAGTAATTTACTTTAAAGAAGAAAGAAGGAGAGCAGGCTTGGTAAGTGCCTGCCTCCGATTATTAATAACTTTTTTTTAAATAACAACAAAAAAATGCCAAAAGTTAAGACTAATTCCGGTTCCAAAAAAAGATTCACCTTTACCGGAACAGGAAAGATTAAAAGAAAACATGCTTACAAGAGTCACATCTTGACTAAGAAGACCAAGAAAGCAAAGAGAAACCTTACTCACGTTACTATCGTGGACAAGGCCAACCTCAACTCTATCCGCCTTCTTCTCGTTAAGAAGTAATTCGCTTTTTAGAGCTTAGTTTTTTATTTTAATCAAAAAGAGATTTTTTATCATTTTTATTAACCGAGTGTTTAGCACATTAAGAGCACAATAACGAATAATGTGCCGCTAACATTCAAAATCAATTTAAAAAAATGCCAAGATCAGTAAATCACGTTGCTTCAAGAGCTAAACGTAAAAAGATTCTTAAACTTACAAGAGGTTATTTCGGCGCTCGCAAAAACGTCTGGACCGTTGCCAAGAACACTTGGGAAAAAGGTTTGACCTATGCTTACCGCGATCGTAAGAACAAAAAGCGCAATTTCCGCGCTCTTTGGATCCAACGTATCAACGCAGCTGCACGTTTGGAAGACCTTTCATACTCTAAGCTCATGGGTATGCTTCACAAGGCAGGTATCGAGATCAACCGCAAGGTGCTCGCTGACCTCGCTATGAACAACCCTGAAGCATTCAAGGCTATCGTAGAGAAGGCTAAGAACGCTTAATAGTTGAGCTATTAGGGTGGCGCTCTCCGAAAGGAAGTGCCTCTAAGGGTATCAAAATGGACAGATTCGCCCCACAAAAAGGGCGTCTCCGTCCATTTTTGTTGTGTGGACTATCTGTCGGACCTATCGAACCTATCAGACCTATCGGACTTGGTGGTGGGGTGGGGGAATATTTGTGAGAATTTTGGTGGGGGAGTGTGATTTTTTTTTGGGAAAAATTTGGAAATAGGCAGTGGAATCATTAATTTTGTAATACAAAAGTTCATTGAAAATTCTGCCACGTCAAAGCTGATTGGGATACTCTTCAAACTTAATGAAATCCCGAGCAAGCGCCCTTTTTCCAATGGCGGGCCTCGACCGAAAGGTGTATCTTCGGATACCGGAGGATTACAAAGGTGTGGGTGCCCTCAAATCCTGTATTTATCGGAGTTTCATCACATCCCTTTGATGTGGCTTCATATAGAAGCGATGGCTCGCGTATGGCATACAAGCCACGAGCTATCGCTTTTTTTATCGTATCTAATTATATAGAAAACAATGCAAAGCCCTATTCAACTGACCATTGAGTCGCAACTGAGAGAATATCTGCTTCGTGACGGAAGTATCGACCCAAAGCAAATGCCCGACCTAACCGATATTGAGGCGTGCTGGAAGTCGGTTGCCGAAGCCTATCTCCCCGACGGTGTGCCCGAATACCAAAACTATCCGCTGGCATCGCTGGGCTGGATGATGTATGTGGGCATGGCTGTGGCTAAGCTGTGGGACACCGACTGGGAGCGATACTCCAAGGAGGAAAACCTCTACACCATGCTTCGTGATAAGCGTAGCTACGACGCTATGGACGAAGCCATTGTCGAAGATGTGCTCCGTGTGGGTAAACCAGAGCAGGAAGCTATAGCAAAGCTGGTGATGCACTGTGCACAGACCGCCTACGACATCGTTTCCCATGCGGGAATAGAGCCGTCCACCCCAGAGGCTTATGTGGCTTATGTGGATGCGCTTCATGCGCTCTATCGCATAGGTGCCGCTACCGAGCTTTACCGCCTTGGCTACAGAATGCAGTTGCTGTAATTGAGCCAAGTGTGATGATGTTTCTTGTGCTGAATATGAAACATTTGGGCTCTAATCCCATATTTTTTTGTAATTTTGCATAATCGATTATAAAACACTGCATTTATGGCTGATACAAAACTTCAATACGACGAGGTGATTGCCACCTGTCGCGACCTGTATATAAAAAAAATGGCTGATTATGGTCCATCGTGGCGCATTTCACGCCCTCAAACCATCACCGACCAGATATTTATCAATGCCAAGCGCATCCGCACCATTCAAATCAACGGTGAGGCGAAAATCAACGACGACATTTATTCGGAATACATCGGAATTGTGAACTATGGCGTGATTGGCATGATTCAGCTCGAAAAGGGATTCTCCGACACCATCGACATGACGCGCGAGGAGGCGATAGCCCTTTACGACAAGTACATTGCCGAAACCAAGGCACTGATGGTGAACAAAAACACCGACTATGGCGAAGCGTGGCGCGATATGCGCCCCAGCAGTTATGCCGACTTCATTCTCACCAAGGTGGAGCGAACCAAGTCGATTGAGAATCAGAACGGAAAAACGCTTGTGAGCGAAGGCATAGCCGCCAACTATCAGGATATGATCAACTATGCAGTGTTTGCACTGATTCGTCATAACGAAGGCACGGAATAATAGATGACAATATTTAAATTACCACAGTGGGGCGAGAAAATTGCCAAAAAGAAGTGGAATCGCACTTTGGTGTGGCTGCTTCGTGTGGCTCTGGGCTGTACATTCATGTTCTCAGGGCTCACAAAAGCTATCGACCCATGGGGCGGATTCTACAAGTTTGCCGAATACTGTAATGTGTACGGTTTCGAGAGCTTAGGCTCGGCGTCGCTCGGACTGTCGTTTGCCTTGGCAGCCCTTGAGTTTATGCTGGGCGCATTCGTGCTCACGGGGGCGTTTCGCAGAGGTGCGCCAGTGTTGCTCATAGGCATGATGGCGGTGATGCTGCCCATCACGCTTGATTTGGCGCTCACCGACCGTGTGCCGCATTGCGGCTGCTTTGGCGATGCGCTTGTGATTAGCAACTGGGCATCGTTCTGGAAGAATGTGGCATTGACGGCAGGGCTCGTTTATCTCACATTTTTCAATCGCCGAGTGCATGGTATCTATGGTCCAGCCGTCAACTGGGTGGTGGGTGTGATTTCGTTCACATTCGTGGCGTCGGTGGCGTATAACGGTTATTTTAAGCAACCGCTTGTGGATTTCTCGCCATATCATGTGGGAAGCCAGTTGGGCGTGTCGGCAAGTGCCGACGGCGATGCCGCCGACATGGTGTTTGTGTATAAGAAAGATGGCGAGGAAAAAGAGTTCAGCCTCGACAGCGTGCCCGACGAAGAAGATGGCTGGGAGTTTGTAGAGCGTCATTATAAGAAAGGTAAAGAGCCGAACGACTCATCAGCCACCCAACCATTGGCCATCTACGACAATGGGGTGGAGGTGACGGAAGATGTGCTTCCTGACACTGGCAAAGTAGTGATGTTCCTGTTTCCCGACTTGAGAGGGGTGAACATCAGCTACTCGTTCGACCTCAATGAGATATATGCCCACGCCACCGAGCAAGGCTATCAGGTGTTTTCGGTCACTTCGTCGAGCGCCGACGATATAAAGTGGTGGAACGACATTTCGATGGCGGCATACCATACCTACCGTATGGACGTCAGCGAGCTTAAAACCATAGCCCGTGGCAATCCTGCCGTGGTGCTGGTGGAGAACGGAAAGATGGTGTGGAAGCGCACCCTTGCATCGCTCGACGAGGATAAGGTGAGGGTGGCAGACTCTCCTGTGGCGCAGTACAACTCCGACTATCAGCGTGACGAAGTGATGTCGGGCTTGGTGAGACTGTTTTTGCTGGCATTGCTCCTGCTCTTTGTGCTGAATCGCACACATGTGCTGGTGCGCCTGTTCTATCGCTATGTGCGCAAGCGGCCTGCTCCACAAGCGCCGGCTGAAAGCCAGGAAACAGAAAATGCCATAGTAGAAGAAGCCCCAAAGCAGAGCGGAAATGAGGCACACAACGAAAGCGACCATTCGGCTTATCAGCCCAAGAACGACGATTCCATCGGCGAAAATAGTGATAAAGAATGATAAAAGTTTGGTTAATTCCGTAACCTCAAGTAACTTTGCATAAAATTTCGGAATTCAGGGAATAATTTTTTTAAAACTATATATTTTTATTTACAATTATGAGAAAGAATATTGTAGCAGGTAACTGGAAAATGAACACTACAGTTGCCGAAGGCGTACAACTCGCAAAGGAAGTGAATGAAGCAGTGGCTGCTGCTGGTGAATTGAAGTGCGACGTAGTGATTGGCGTTCCTTTCACTCACCTCACAGCTGTTAAGGACGTTATCGACATTGAAAAGGTAGGTCTTTCTGCTGAAAACTGCGCTAACAAGGAAAAAGGTGCTTACACAGGTGAAGTAAGCGCAGCTATGGTAGCTTCTACTGGTGCTAACTATGTGATCCTTGGCCACAGCGAACGCCGCGAATATTATAACGAAACTCCAGAAATCTTGAAGGAAAAAGTGGATTTGGCACTTGCTAACGGTTTGAAGATCATCTTCTGCTGTGGTGAAAGCCTCGAACTCCGCAACGCTGGCACTTACGAAGAATTCATCAAGGCAGAATTGAAGGACTCACTTTTCCACCTCAGCGCTGAAGAATTTGCTAACATCGTTATCGCTTACGAGCCAATCTGGGCTATCGGTACTGGTGTGACTGCAACCAGCGACCAAGCTGAAGAAGTGCACGCATTCATTCGCTCATTCCTCGCTGAAAAGTATGGCGAAACTGTAGCTAACGACACCACTATCCTCTACGGTGGCAGCTGCAAGCCTTCTAACGCTCCTGAACTCTTCGCTAAGCCAAACATCGACGGTGGTCTTATCGGTGGCGCTTCATTGAAGGCTGCTGACTTCATGGGCATCGTTACCGCTTTCTAATTTTAGAGGCAGGAAAAGAAATGCTAAGGTGAGCCGTTTATGCTGATAAACGGCTACTTAATACACAAAAATTGGTTACAATGATAATTTTTTATTATCTTTGTAGCCAGTTTTGTTTTATTGCTTTTTTGCAAGCTTTTAAAGGTATTATGGCTATGAAAAAGTGTAGCAAAGGAAGAGCGTTGCGCTGCATGGTTGTGGCAATGGCGATAGCTCTTTTCGGATTTTCGAATGTTGAAGCTCAAGTGAGCGTGAATGCCCCCAGCGGACTTTCTAAGCGAAGCAACTCTGCGGCGAAGAAGAAACCCTCTTCTCCTGCGCATGAGGAGACTGCTGCGCCAGTTAAGGCTGCGCCAGCTAAGGCTCCTGCCACAAAAAGAGCAAGCAGAGGCATAGCGGTGTCGAAGAGCGGCTCTGTTACAGGCATGACCATCGTGGGGCAATATTCAGGCTATCGTGTGCAGGTGCTATTCACATCGGCTAAAAACGGCCGTGCCATAGCTCAGCAGCGAGCCAAGAAAATAGCATTGAAATATCCACAATACCGAGCCTACATGTCGTATGTGGCACCTCGCTGGCGCTTGCGCTTTGGCGATTTCAAAACCTACGGAGAGGCAAGGTCTCTGGCAAGACTCATCAAGCGTTCGTTCCCAGCAATGCGTTCCGACGTGGTGGTGGTGACTGATAAAGTAAACAAATTTAAGTAAATTCGTCTGTAGCTTCTCGATTCAAGCTCAGCATTAGTATAGTGATGGAGAACAAAAATAGACTTTCCAATCAAGAATTAATCAACAAAATAGCCGAACACTACAAGGCAATCCTCGAATTGATAGGCGAAGACCCCACTCGTGAGGGATTGGTGAAAACGCCACAACGCGCCGCAAAGGCTTTGCTTGAAAACACCGTTGGCTACGATATGTCGGGCGAAGACATCATCAAGGCAGCCGTGTTTGAACACCCAGGTTCACAAATGGTGATCGTTAAGGATATTGAGTTTTATTCCCAATGCGAGCATCATGTGCTTCCATTTTTTGGTAAAGTGTCGGTGGGCTACATTCCCGACGGCAAGATTGTGGGGCTGAGCAAGGTGGCACGCATGGTGGATGTGTTTGCGCGCCGATTGCAGGTGCAGGAACGCCTTACCGCTGAAATTTGCGAGGCGCTTGCCAAATCGCTACCCAACAAGGGCATGATTGTGAGATGCGAGGCTCAACACCTGTGCATGAAGATGCGTGGAGCTGAAAAACAAGAGTCCACTACCGTTACACTTGAATATAGCGGAGCATTTGAAAATGTGGAATTGAGGAACGAATTTATCGGACTTTTGAAGTAATTGCACGGAAAAACCGAAGAAAACAGACATATTTTTCATTTTTGCTTCAAAATATTTGGTAAGTTTAATAAAAAGCACTAATTTTGTACCCGCAAACGAGAGATAACCTCTCCGATAATGCGAAATTGCGAAAATAGCTCAGTTGGTAGAGCACGACCTTGCCAAGGTCGGGGTCGCGGGTTCGAGTCCCGTTTTTCGCTCACAGCAATGTCCAGGTGGCGGAATTGGTAGACGCGCTACTTTGAGGGGGTAGTGAACAATGGTTCGTGTGAGTTCGAGTCTCATCTTGGACACCAGAAAGTGGTAGGAGCAACAGCTTTTGCCACTTTTTTTTTGTTGCATATAGTTGAAAACCCCGAAAATAGCATTACTTTTGTTGTGCTTAATTAATTATTGAAAATATGAAAAGTTTGCTCCTCGGAAAAAAGATGGTTTTTACACTATTGTGGATGGCGTTTGGGATTCTTGCCCAAGCCCAGAAATTGGCGGAATTTAATCTTAATAGCTTTGATAACTGGGTTTATACACGGTCGGGCGTGGAACTGAACACCAACACCATTTGTACTAACAAGGTGAATCTGTACGGCAACTATATGCTTATTTCGCCCCAATTCAGTGCGAAAACTGTGAAGTTTGTCAAGGTGCAGGCAAAGTTTGTGGTGAAAGAGTACGCGCAGCCCAAATACAGCATAACTAAGGCCTCGCCCACATTGGAACTGCTCAACGAGCAAGGAGTGGTGGTGGCTACCAAAAAGCACGCTTACAGCGAAGCACTGCCACAACAAGTGTTTGAAGATTATTTGGCGGTGCCAGAGGGCACAAACAGGCTCACCATGCGCATATCAGCCCCAAGGGCAGACGTGAATAGCGCAGGAGCCGTTCACGAGCTGGTGCTGACGGCAAGCAGCAGCGATGGCAGTCTCGTTGTCGGTGACTTGAATGGCGATGGCGTGTGTGATGTGACCGACGTGACAGCACTGATTAATATCATTTTGGAAGAGAGTGTGACAGCCGATGCCGCCGATATTAATGGCGATGGCAACATTGATGTGAGCGATGTAACCGCCCTCATCAACAAGATTCTTCAGTAATCGATAACCGAATGTCGCTAAACTTTGCGGCGAGGGAGATTGAATGCGATAGAGATAATCACCATCACGCTGAGCGCCCAGGTGTAATAGAGGTAGGGAAGGAATGCCACAGGGCTGAGGTGGGCAAGGCCGGCAGCCATCAGCGACTGTGCTCCGTATGGGATAAGGCTTTGAATGATGCAAGAACAAGTGTCGAGCAGGCTTGCCACCTTTCTGCCGTCGAGCTGAAACTGCTGTGAAATTTTGTGGGCAATGTCGCCAACGGTGATGATGGCGATGGTGTTGTTGGCGGTGCAGAGGTTCACGAGGCTCACCAGCGTTGCCACCACGGCTTGTGCGCCACGGCAGCTATTGATGCGATGGGTGAGCACCTGAATGATGTATTTCACGCCCCCATTGTGGCTGATTACGCCCAACAGACCAGCCGCCAGCAGCGTGACGATAATTAGGTCGCTCATATCCTTGATGCCACCGCCCATATATCCGCACATGTCAATCAGGCTCGCATCAGCCAGTCCGCAAAGCGCAATGGCGATGCACGAGATAATGCCCATGGTGAGCACCACCAGCACATTAATGCCCATCATAGCCGACACGATCACAATCAGATAAGGTGTGACATTCCACCACGATGCTGTGGTGATAGGAGCGTGTGCGGTGTGCTGAATGTCTCCTGTAAAGATGTAGATGCCCAAAGTGGCAATGGCGGCAGGAAGCGCAATCCAAAGGTTGGTCTTGAATTTATCGTTCATTTTCACCTTCTGACTGCGTGTCGAGGCAATGGTGGTGTCGCTGATAAACGAAAGGTTGTCGCCAAAAAACGAGCCGCCCAGCACCACCGACACAAGGAAAGCCGTGTCGACACCAGTGCTTTGAGCCAGCTGGCACGCAAAAGGCGTGAGTGCCACGATAGTGCCCACAGAAGTGCCAATCGACATGGATATGAAGCACGCTGTGATGAAAAGCCCCGGCACAAGAAACGACGACGGCAGCGACGCTAATGCAAGGTTCACGGTGGCATCAATCGCTCCAATACCTTTAGCGAGCGCAGAAAAAGCGCCTGCCAAGAAAAATATCCATATCATGTAAAGCACATTGGAGTTGGCTGCGCCTTTTGAAAATATCTCGATTCGTTCGGTGATTTTCTTCTTTGGCGTAAAAAGCAATGCCCACATCGATGCGATGATGAATGCTATGGACAGTGGCATTTTGTAGAAATCGCCGATAATTACCGATACAGCCACATAGAGCAGCAGAAACACCACGATGGGCGAGAGAGCCAATAATCCTTTACCTGTGCTGATATATGAAGCCGTTTGCTTGTTTTCCATTACCTTAATATTTTATCTTGCTTATTTTGTAAAACGATGTGCAAAATTACTGCAAAATCATAAAATCACAAAATAAATCTCTTTTTCTTTTGAAAATTATAGTTTGTTTGTTGTTAATCTCCGCCATTCTCGCTATCTTCGTAGATTAATATATTGTTAAAAATGAAGTTACGAAACAGCCTATCAGCTATCCTCTTGGCGATGTGCTCCACATTCTCGTTAGCCGCCCAGCGATTAGTCGCCGACGGCATCAGTTACACTGTAGATGAATCGGGCAGAGCCATGGTGGTGTTAGGCGATGATTATTATACAGGAAAAGTCACCATTCCGGCTGTGCTGGGAGGAAAGCAAGTGGCGTCGGTGGGTTTTGGCGCATTTAATGCGTGCCATGGTCTTACAGGCGTAGTGCTTCCCGACGGCATCGCCACCATTGGCGATTATGCGTTCAACGCTTGCGATTCGCTCACCGCCATCACCATTCCCGAAACCGTTACCGGCATCGGCGCGTTTGCCTTTCACGGTTGCTCACGGATTGTGGATATTGTGATTCCCGAAGCCGTGACCAGTATTGGCGAAGAGGCGTTTTTCGGTTGCACAGCGTTGAAAACGGTGAAAATCGGCAAAAATGTGACCAGCATTGGCAAACGAGCCTTTCAGCGTTGCACCCAACTGAAAATGGTGACCGTTGACCCCGAAAATCCCAACTATTGCGACATCAACGGCATATTGTTCACCAAAGATGCCCAAACGCTGGTGGCATTCAGCCGTAAAAACGCTTCGTGGCGCACCTATACCGTGCCATCGTCGGTGACCAGTATTGCCGACTTTGCTTTCTATGGCTGTGATGCGATGAAGTCGATCACCCTGCCAGAAGGGCTGGAAACGATAGGGGAGTGGGCTTTTGCCAACTGCGGCATTATGGCCTCGTTCACATTGCCCACAAGTGTGAAGCATATCGGCGCAAACGCATTCTTCGGAATGAAGAGTTGCAAATCATTTTATTGCGGCACGGTTGAACCACTTCCGCTGCGCGAGGTGACCACGCCTTTTGGCATGTTTACCGACCTTTCAGCCCGCACCCTCTATGTGCCCAACGCTGAAGCGGTGAAGCGATACAAGGCGGCTCCAGTGTGGAGGGAGTTTGGCAAAATTGTGGCATATCTTGGCGATGTGAATGGCGATGGCGAAGTGAATGTGGGCGATGTGACCGCGCTCATCAACGCCATTTTAGGCGACACCACCTACGAACAGAAGGTGTGCGACATCAACTGCGACGGAGAGGTGAACGTGACCGACGTGACGGCATTAATCAATACAATTCTTGAAACATAACACACTATTTTATCATGAGTTTTCAACCTTTGGCAGAGCGATTGCGTCCAAAGTCGCTCGACGAGTACATAGGACAGCGTCATTTGGTGGGTCCCGGAGCGGTGATTCGCCGAATGATTGAGAGTGGCAACATTGCGTCGTTTATTCTTTGGGGACCTCCAGGAGTGGGCAAGACCACGCTTGCACGCATTATTGCCGAGCAAACGAAAGTGCCTTTCTACACGCTTTCGGCCGTGACTTCGGGCGTGAAAGATGTGCGCGATGTGCTCGACCGATGCAAAAAAGATGCGCAAAGCATGTTCACCAAAGGCCGGCCTATACTGTTTATCGACGAAATCCACCGTTTCAACAAGTCGCAGCAGGATTCCCTGCTTGGGGCTGTGGAAAACGGCACTGTCACGCTTATTGGCGCCACCACCGAGAATCCTTCGTTTGAGGTGATTCGTCCGCTGCTGTCGCGCGCGCAGGTGTATGTGCTCCAGTCGCTTGACAAGGACGACCTTTTGCGCCTCCTTGACCATGCCCTCCAGACCGACCCCATTTTCCAGAACAGGGAGGTGAAGGTGGAGGAAACGGAAGCACTCCTTCGCTTTAGTGGGGGCGATGCCCGAAAATTGCTGAATATCCTCGACCTGCTCCACCAGTCGCTGGGCGAGAAAGAGCCGTTTGTGCTCAACGATAAGGTGGTGACCGAGCGATTGCAACAGAATCCGATGGCATTCGACAAAGACGGGGAGATGCACTACGACATTATTTCGGCTTTTATCAAGTCGATTCGTGGCAGCGACCCTGATGCGGCGGTGTATTGGCTTGCACGCCTTATTGCTGGCGGTGAAGACCCAAAATTCATCGCTCGCCGCCTCTGCATTTCTGCCGCAGAGGATATTGGGCTTGCAAACCCCAACGCCCTGCTCTTGGCTAATGCCACATTCGACATCATCAATAAGATTGGTTGGCCAGAGGGGCGAATACCGCTGAGCGAGTGCGCTATCTATCTTGCCGCATCGCCAAAGAGCAATTCGGCATACAATGCTATCAACAGTGCGCTGCAACTGGTGGAGCAAACTGGCAATGCCCCTGTGCCACTTCACTTGCGTAACGCCCCCACAAAACTGATGAAGCAACTTGGCTACGGTCGTGACTATATGTACTCCCACGACTATCCCGGACATTTCGTGCGCCAGCAGTATATGCCCGACGAACTGCAAGGCACCCAATTATGGGCACCCCAAGACAACTCCGCCGAGGCTCAAATGGCAGCGCGCCAGCAAGCCCGCTGGAATCCCCAACCCCCAAAAGAAGAATAGCACCGAGAAATACGGTGGAATTTGATGGATGTTGAAAAAAAACAATTTAATCCATTTTACGGTTCAGTGGAAGATTCCTGGGTATAGATTATGCATTGTTACCGAATCGTCGATGGAATCAAAAACAAAAACATAAAAAACAGCCTTGGAGCAAAGTGGAATGCTTCGCATTTGGCGGTGCGACTGTGCGCTTTGCGTCATTGGA